>ENA-ORIC01000011-ORIC01000011.1-human-gut-metagenome-genome-assembly--contig:-NODE-11-length-256245-cov-7.658537_pt1 | contig 256245 bp, 204 predicted proteins | sample MGYA00243023_ERZ508732 | MGnify/ENA primary metagenome ERZ508732 (study PRJEB26277, sample SAMN04329767) | human gut metagenome | biome: human-associated habitat | host: Homo sapiens | place: USA... | reverse complement strand
TTGTGTTTTATAAATCAACTAGTATTTTTTCTTTTATTAAATATATAATTTAATAAAAAAGTTAATCTCTTACAGTCGGCTTAAGTCTAAGAAATGCTCATTTTTCGATGTTTTTATTTTTCCCATTTTTTTATTTTTTAGTATTGATTTTTCCTTACAGCTATGCTATAAATAGAGATAGTAAAATTTTATTAAATTATATATTTAATTAAAAAAATTTTGAAAGGTTTATAAATAGGATTGGAAAATGTATCCGTTGTTTCCTATCAATTTGTATTTTCCTGATTCTATTATATCTTGGATTTGCTTAGCAGTTATTATATTTGCTAAGTATAAATCTTTTACATCAAACTTTTGGTTCTCGCTATTTATTTCTATATTATTTATAACGTAACCGTCAAAATTGTTAAGATGCAATTTCCCTTTATTTAAATTAATTATTGTAGCTGTTCTGTTTATATTGTATTCTAATATTTCTTTCTCATTAAAATCTACGTTTATTATATATTGAGCTCGTGTTAGACTTTTCTTTTTATTGTTTAGTACTGCAAATGTTTCAGAGCTTTCTTCTAGACTTTCTTCTAGTTTTTTAAATTCTCGTATATTTGCTGTAATTATATTCACTGCTTTGTATTTAGCAAGCAAATTTGTTATTTGATTTTTTCTTTGAATATTATTTTCTTTGGCTAATATGTATATGCTTTGTTGCTCCACTACTTGCTTCTGCTTTTCTATTATATTTTTTAATATTTCTTCTGCGAAGTCACTTAATAATTTTTTGTCTTCTTCCAATGTTTTTACTATACTGTATATATTTGTATTTTTATATTCTTCCTTTTTTGCATTTTCTTTTATTTCTTTGGCTAAAACTATTGATTCATTGATTTTATTTATTTTTGAATTTATCTTTTTTATATAATTTTTGTTTGATTTGTATAATGTATATACAATTTTTTGTTCATCTTCTTTTTTCTCGAATATGTTCAATACATCCATTATTTTATATTTTAAATTTTGTTTTGGTATTTGATCTATTTTAAAATATACACACTTTTCCTTCATACGAATCACCTATGATTAATATATTTAGCAAATGTCAAAAAAAGAACCGGCAAAGCCTTGCCGATTTTTTTATACATTTGATTCGCAGTTGGGATTTGTGCACTAAAATAATATAATCACATTTCTGTTATTAAGTTCTTCTGTTTGTTGTCTTTTAGATTTATAAGTTTTCATTTATTACTTTCCAAACGTCGCTTGTTTCTTGGTCTTTTCTCCAGAATGCTCCACCTGCCAAACTATATTTCTTTACTAAATCTAATTTGCATTTTAGAGATTTTGCATCTTCCATCCACACTTTATATGTTCTTCCATTTTTTTCATATTCTGCTAAATTCTGTTTTAGAGAATCGTCCCAAGTTATTTTTGCATCGTCTGGAATTAATGTTGATTGCGATTTCATGTCTACTGCACTGCTTGATAGCCCGCCATCTGTAACGTTCCAAACTCTTGTGTAAAATGGCATTGCAAGTATTATTTTTTCTGGTTTTACACCTTCTTGTCCCAAAAATTTATTAATATTTGCTTCTACCCAATCGCATCCAGCAACTGTTCCTGCTTCTGTTGATGATTGGTTATGTTGGTCATATGCCATAAATATTACATAGTCTGCGACATCTCCTATTACATTTCTGTTGAAGCACAAAGACCAGTCTGGTGATCCGTCTGGCGCTGTTACGTCTACGGATAGTACTTTTCCAAGCTCTTTTAAACGAGGAGCTAATTCTATCACTAATCTTGAATATGCGTCTTTGTCTGATTCGTACATATTTTCAAAATCTAAATTTATTCCATCTAAATTGTACATTTCAACTGCTGAAACTATACTATTTATTAATTTTTCTCTTAATTTATAATCATTTAATATTTCTGATGTTAGGTCTTTATCCGCTTTATTTGTAGCTTCGTTTGCAACCCAAGGCCATACTCTATAACCATTGCTATGAGCCCAGTTAATGTAGTTTTGTCCTGCCTGTCCAACATTTGCTACAATAGCTCCTTTTTCAGAATCTGCTAGTGAGAAAAATGTAGGAGCTACAACATTTACTCCATCTATTTTTTCTGTTCTTTGTGGAGCTTTTGCATATTTTGAGAAGTATTCCCATACTAAACTTACATTACCTTGAATTTGCTTTCCCATTTCTAGATTATCTCTTATTTTCTTTGTATTTGCAAGTGTTGTAGTTTTTACATACCCAATTTTTCCATTTTCTGTTGTGACTTTTGTCCAACCGTTTTCGTCTCCATTTTTGCTTGGTATAACTGTCACATTGTCTCCTTTTTCTATTTTATCCACTGTTTTTGAGAACATTGTTGGATTGCTTTTTACAGAGTTTTTCTTACTGCTATTTGCATATGTTAGTTCTCTGTCTAAAGAAACTAAGACTACTGTATTTGTATCTTTTATATATGTTGTTTCCACATTGTATACACTTTCGCTTATCTCTGAGAATGGTAAATAGAATTGTTCTCCTATTTTTTTAGCCGAAGCTACTAAATCTACTGTTGAACCATTTACCTTTGCTTTGTTTTCATTTAGTTTTAATGTTGCTACTTTTGTTTCTGATGTTGTGATTATTTGGTCATATTTATTATCATAAAATATGTGGTCATCAAAGAAGTTGGCAATATCTTTTGTTGAAACATATACCACTCCATTTTCTACTATAACATCATTTTTTAGATTTTTTGTTGTATTGCTGTTGTTTATAACTAGATTTGTTTTTCCTACTATATCGTCTTTTATATAATTAGTAGCTGTTTTTAGCACAAACCATACTGCTAGTGCAAAGACTAACACTACTATTAGTTTATATATATATAACCTTTTTTCTTTTGCCATTTTTTGTACCATTCCTTTTTATTTTTTATTACTTTGAATATTTTAATAATTGATTTCTGATAACGATCTCCTTTTCAGGTTCTTTCTTCTGAGCTGGATTGTTATTCATTTCATCAACATTTATGTATTCTTCTTTATTTATATCATATTGTATACTATTGTGTAAATGCTGTTGATAAAAACTTTCTGAATATTCTTTTGTTTTATGCAATCCCTGCTGTTCTTCTTCCAAATATTCTTTTATAATCGTTCTTTGTTCTTTATTGAATTTTTCCATTGGATATTCTAAATATTTATACTGCCAAATCGCCATTCTGTCATCACTAGTATATTTAGAATTTCTTAATTTGTCGTCATTATATTCAACTATAAAATTTGTATCTCTTACGATGATTGTTATATTGCTCCAATCGTTTTCCTCGTATTTAATACAGTATTTTCTAAGCTTTTTTATCATCTCATATAATCTATTAGCTATTTTTATATATTCATTTTCGTCTATGTTAAATCTTTGTGGAACTTGATATACATTTACTGGATTTTTCTTTATCAGGCTTTTGGGAAAATAATAGAAAAACATTTCCCCTGTTTCTCTATTATTTCCTCTTTGTACTACACTTGCATATAAATATATTCTTTCCCACTTTTCTGGTATCATATAAAATAGTTCTTTTCTTATTCTCTCATATAAGTCTGTTATATTAGAGTTTGCTGACATACTTTATCCCTCTTATTTTTCTATTATACTTTCTCCTGTCATTTCCTCTGGTTTTTCTATTCCCATTATTTGTAACATTGTTGGTGCTAAATCAGATAGTTTTCCTTCTCTTAGAGTTACATTATCTATACCAACCAATATTAATGGCACTTTATTTGTTGTATGAGCCGTATGTGGTTCTCCTGTTTTGTAATCTATCATTTGCTCGCAATTTCCATGGTCTGCAGTTATTATTAGAACTCCATTTTGATTATTAATTGCTTCTACAACTCTTCCTACACATCCATCTATTGTCTCTACTGCTTTTATTGCAGCTTCTAGACTTCCTGTATGTCCTACCATGTCTGGATTTGCGTAGTTTAATATTATTGTATCATATTTTTTAGAATTGATTGCTTCTAGTACTTTTTCTGTAACCTCTAAAGCACTCATTTCTGGTTTCATATCATATGTTTCAACTTTTGGTGATGGTACTAATATTCTATCTTCTCCTGGATATTGTTTTTCTTCTCCACCATTAAAGAAGAATGTTACATGAGCATATTTTTCTGTTTCCGCAATTCTTAATTGTGTCAATCCATGTTTGCTTACTACTTCTCCAAATGTGTTTTTTAATTGTTCTTTTTTAAACGCTATTTCTACGTTTGGCAATGTCTCGTCATATGGTGTCATGCATACAAAGAATAAATTTAAATCTTTTTTTGTTTTGAACTCGTTAAATTCTGGATCTACCAATGTTCTGGTTATTTCTCTTGCTCTATCTGGTCTAAAGTTGAAGAATATTACAGAATCATTTTTGCCTATTGTTGCTACTGGTTCTGTTCCATTGCATATTACAGTTGGCTCAATGAATTCATCAAATACTTCTTTTTGATATGATGCTTCAACCGCTTGCATAGCTGATGTTGCTGTAAGACCTTTTCCATTTACTAGAGCATCATATGATTTTTGTATTCTTTGCCATCTCTTGTCTCTGTCCATGCTGTAGAATCTTCCTGATACAGTTGCTATCTTTCCAATTCCCTTTTCTTTCATTTTCTCTTCTAATTGAGCTATATAAGTTTCTCCTGATGCAGGTGGTGTATCTCTTCCATCCATAAAGCAATGTACATATACATTCTCAAAATCTTTTCTTTTTGCAAATTCAAGTAATCCAAACAAATGACGAATATGGCTGTGTACTCCTCCATCTGATAGAAGTCCCATGATGTGTAATTTTGAATTGTATTTTTTACAGTTTTCTATTGCTTTATTGAATTCTGGTATGCTGAAAAAATCTCCATCTTCGATTGACTTCGTTATTTTGCTTAGCTCTTGATATACTATTCTTCCTGCTCCTATATTTGTATGTCCAACTTCTGAATTTCCCATTTGTCCTTCTGGTAATCCAACTGCTAAACCACTCGCATTCATTACAGTAGTTTTACAAGTTTTCATTAGCTTGTCAATATTAGGAGTTTTAGCTAACTTTACAGCATTTCCTTGCTCTTTTTCGTTAATACCAAAACCATCTAATATCATTAACATTGTTAATCTTTTATCCATTTTTATTTTCCTTCTTCCTCTAAAATTTATTTGTCATAGTTAATTATCTTCTCGAACTCATCTAACTTCAAACTTGCTCCTCCAATTAACGCTCCATCTATGTCAGAAGTCTCGAATAATTCTTTTGCGTTTGAAGATTTTACACTTCCCCCATATAATATGCTTATATTTTCTGAGATTGCTTCTCCGTACAACTCTTTTATTTTGTTTCTTATTGCTTTTATGCTGTTGTTTGCATCTGCCGAAGTTGCAGTTTTTCCAGTACCTATTGCCCATATTGGTTCATATGCAATAATTATCTGTTTTACTTGTTCTTCATTTAATCCTTCTAATGCTAACTCTACTTGTTTTGTTATTATTTTTTCTGTTTCTCCTTGCTCTTTTTGTTCAAGAGTTTCTCCTACACAAACTATTGGTTTTAGGCTGTTTTCTAATGCTATTTTTATTTTTTGATTTACTATTTCATCTGTTTCAGAAAAATATTGTCTTCTTTCAGAATGTCCTATTATTACATATTCTGTTCTTATAGAGCTAAGCATTTGTGCCGAAACTTCTCCTGTAAAAGCTCCTTTTTCTGCCCAGTGTACATTTTGTGCGCCTATATGAATATTGGTTTCTTGAGCTGTTAATAACGAATAGAATAAATCTGTATATGGAACACACAGAATTACCGTGTGCTTTGTTTGGTTAGCACAAGGTGTTAATCCTGTTATAAAATCTATTGCTTCATTTGGAAGCATATTCATTTTCCAGTTTCCTGCTATTATTTTTTCTCTCATCTTATCTCTCTCCAACTTCTTTATTATCTTTATGTTTTTCATATGCAAAAACGTCTAACTGTCCAAATAGTCTAGCTGTTTCTTTAAGATATGGTATTCTGATATTTCCTGTATTATCTCTTATTATTTCCTTTACTTGTTCATATGGAATCCACTGTACGCTTTGCACTTCATCTTCTTGAAGTTCTAAATCTTCCTCTGGTATTTGTCTATTCAATTTTAAGTAATACCATGGCACGATGTAGTTTCCTTGTCTTCCATATTTTCTAAGGTCCATTCTTGCACTTCCCACTTTTTCTATTTGATAGAATTCTTTTGGTTTTATCGCTTCTGGCCCTAGTTCTTCTATGATTTCCCTTACAACTGCCTGACGCTCTGTTTCTCCACTTTTCACATGTCCAGAGCACAAGTCCAACATTCCTGCGTCTTGTGTTTTTCCGCCACTTCGCGTTTGCATAAGTACCTCATTTTTATTGTTTAATATCCAAATTTGGAATGCTTTTATTAGTTTTCCTCGTTCTATTGCTTCATCTTTCGATAGTGTTTCCTGTGTTCTAACTCCATATTCGTCGAACACATCTACTAGCTCTTCTGTCAAATATTTCAATCCTTTCTATTTATCTAATAAACATTCTACTCCTGGAAGTTTCTTGCCCTCTAAGAATTCTAAAGATGCTCCTCCTCCTGTTGAGATATGTGTAAATTTATCACTTATTCCTAATTTTTCAATGGCTGCTGCAGAGTCTCCTCCACCTATTATTGTTGTTACCCCTTCTAGATTTCCTAAGAATTTTGCTATTGAATTTGTTCCTACTGCAAATTGATCAAGCTCAAATGCTCCCAAAGGTCCATTCCATACTACTGTTTTTGCTTTTGCAAGTTCATCTTCGTATAGTTTTATTGTTTCATCTCCTATATCAAATCCTTGCCATCCATCTGGTATTTCGTTGATTTTTGCTATACCGCTTTCTGTATTTTTGTCAAATTCTTTTCCTGTTCTAGTATCTACTGGCAACATTAATTTTACGCCTTTTTGTTTTGCTTTTTCTAATAGGCTTAATGCTAATTCAAGTTTGTCATCTTCACATATTGAATTTCCAATTTTTCCACCCATTGCTTTTACAAATGTGTATGCCATTCCTCCACCTATTAATAGCGTGTCCACTTTTTCTAATAGATTGTCTATAACTCCTATCTTGTCAGAAACTTTTTTTCCCCCTAATATAGACATAAATGGTCTTTCTGGATTTTCTAAAGTTGTTCCTAAGAAGTTTATTTCTTTTTCCATTAGAAATCCTGCTACTGCTGGTAAAAATTCTGCTACTCCTGCTGTTGAACTATGTGCTCTATGTGCTGTTCCAAAAGCATCATTTACATATACTTCTGCCATGCTTGCAAGTTCTTTTGCAAATTCTCTATCATTTGCTTCTTCTCTTGCATCAAATCTAACGTTTTCTAATAGAACCACTTCTCCGTTTTTCATATTTTCTGTTAAATTTTTAGCACTTTTTCCTATTATATCATCTGCTAATTTTACTTCTATTCCTAATAATCTTGATAGTTCTTTTTGAACTGGTGCTAAAGAGAATTCTTTTTTTACCTCTCCCTTTGGTCTTCCTAAATGAGAACATAGTATTACTTTACAATTATTATCCAATAGATATTTTATTGTTGGTAATGCTCCTACTATTCTTCTATTATCTGTTATGTTAAAGTTTTCATCTAATGGAACATTGAAGTCACATCTTACTAATACTTTCCTATCTTTCAAATCAATATCTCTTATGGTTTTTTTATTCATATTTAATCCTCCTGTTTTTTTAAAGACACATATTAGAAATTTCTACAAATTTCTAATATCTAGCTTTTTATGAGCTTTGGGGTTGGAGAAAATTCTCCAACTCCTTTACTCTTATTTTTTATTTATGATCAACTTTTGCCATATGTGCTGCTAAGTCTACTAATTTATTTGCATATCCCCACTCATTGTCATACCAAGCAACTAATTTTACAAATGTATCTGTTAACATGATTCCAGCTTTTGCATCAAATATTGATGTATGAGAATCTGTTAAGAAGTCAGAAGATACAACATCTTCGTCAACATATTCAACTATTCCTTTCATACTTCCTTCTGATGCTTTCTTTACAACTGCGCATATTTCTTCGTATGTTGTTGGTCTTTCTAGATTACATGTTAAATCAACAACTGATACGTCCATTGTTGGTACTCTGAATGCCATTCCTGTAAGTTTTCCACTTAATTCTGGAATTACTTTTCCAACAGCTTTTGCTGCTCCTGTTGAAGATGGTATTATATTTCCACCTGCAGCACGTCCGCCTCTCCAATCTTTTTTAGAAGCTCCATCAACTGTTTTTTGTGTAGCTGTGATTGAGTGAACTGTTGTCATTAATCCTTCTTTTATTCCAAAGTTATCATTTATAACTTTAGCAAGTGGTGCTAAACAGTTTGTTGTACAAGATGCGTTTGATACTATGTTCATACTTGGATCATATTTATCCTCGTTAACTCCCATTACAAACATTGGAGCATCTTTTGATGGTGCACTTATTACAACCTTTTTTGCTCCTGCATTTAAGTGAGCTTGAGCTTTTTCTGTTGTAGTAAATACTCCAGAACATTCTAGCACATATTCTACTCCGTTTTCTCCCCAAGGAATATTGTTTGGATCCATCTCGTTATAAACATTTACTGTTTTTCCATTAACAATTAATTTCCCTTCTTCTGATTTTATTTCTCCTTTAAATCTTCCGTGCATTGAGTCATATTTTACCATGTATGCCATGTAGTCTGCTGCTATAAAAGGATCATTTACTGCAACAACCTCTACTTCGTCATTTTCTAATGCTGCTTGAAGTGCTAGTTTTCCTATTCTCCCAAAGCCATTGATTCCAACTTTAACTGACATAAAATTTTTCCTCCTCTTTAGATAAATTTATTCTATTTTAGTCTTTCTAGACAGTTATCATTTTATACCAAAAATAAATAGTTTTCAAGTATTTCTGGGCATAATGTATAAAAAAAGACGATTCTTTTTTTCTTTTGAATCGTCTCTGTATTTTAGCTTATTGATGCATTATATATTTTTACAATTACATCATTTAATTTTTTATCAAATTCTTCTTGTGTTTGATGTACATTTAAGTCTTGTAATAGTGCTCTTGAGAAACTTGCTATCATTCTATTGTTTTGAGCAAGTAATTCTACTGCTTTATCCACATCATATCCACCAGATAGTGCAACTATTCTTACAACACAGCTATAATCATATAAATCTAGATAATGATTTGCTACTGTTGGTATTGTAAATTTGAACATTATTTTGTCCTCTTCGTTCCAACTATCTAATTGTTTCTTTACTTCTGATTTTAATATTTCTTCACATTTTTCTTTTTCTGGAGCATTTATATCAACTTCTGGCTCTATTATTGGAACTAATCCTGCATCACATATTTGTTTTGCAAATTCAAATTGTTGTTTTACTACTGCTCTTATTCCTTCTTCATTTGCCTCGTATATTACTGATCTCATTTTTGTTCCAAATACATTTTTCTCTCTTGCTTCTCTTAGTTCTTCTGCAAGTGTTGGTATTTCTTTCATTAGCTTTACACCATTTGCTTGTTCAGCTAATCCTTTATCTACCTTTAAGAAAGACACTATTCTTTTCTCATTCCATAAGTAATCTGCTGTATATTCGTCATTTACTTTTGAAAGCATTGTTTTTTCAAATAATATTGCTCCTATTATATGTTCATTTGTAAATGCTTTGCTTGTGAATACTCTTTTTCTCATTTCGTGTATTAGATTAAACATCTCTTCTTCTGTGTTGTATTCACTTTCATCGATTCCATATGCTTTTAATGTTTTGCTACTACTACCACCGCTTTGGTCTAGTGCAGCTATAAAACCTTTTTTGTTTTTTATTATTTCATACATTTCATTATTCATATCTGTACCACCTTTTTCAAAAAATCTATTTATATATTATATATAATTTTCAAAATTGTCAAATTTATTTAGGCTCTTTATTTTTATAAATTTATTTTTTCGATATTTTTGCTTCTTCTATTTCTTCATCTGTTGCATTGGTACACTCTTTTATTAAATCAATACCAAGATTTGCATTTAGCATTCTTTTTATTACTTCAATTTTATTCTTTTGTTCTCCTTTTTGTTCTCCAATTTTTTCTCCTTCGGCTCTTCCAAGTTCTTTTCCTTCTCTAATTCCAGTGTTGTATAATGCTTTTTCGTCCATTATGGCTTTTTGTCTTAGTTCTGCTAGTCTTTCCATTTTTTCGTCTTCGCTCATTTCTCTTACTGTTACTACTGCTTTTTTTACGTCTTCATTCTTTTCCATAATTTCTTGAACCTCCCTAGAGTTTGGATCTTCTAAAAACATTACCCATTGGTTCTTTTTGCTTTCTTTGTCTTTTTGGTATGCTTCTCTTATCCTCTTTAGATTTATTATACGTATTTCCAGCAGGTCTGTCAATACTTTTTCTGGATTCTCCTTCTCTCTTATGTTCCATATTGTTTCCATTCTTTTTAACTCTTTGGTTATATCTATTTCAAAATCTGTTATTGCTATTATTACTACTTTTCTTGCTTTGGTATATTCGTCGCCTCTATGTATTTGTTTTGAATAAATCCTTGACCAATAAAATAATAGTCTATGTATAAATTCATCATTTTTTAATAATTGTACTTCTACGTCTACTTTTTCTTTATTATTTATATCCAGTTCTAAATCTAATATTCCTAATTTGTCTATTGGTTTATCTCTAGTTATTTCTTTTTCGTTGTTTATTATCATTGAATCTATTTTTTCTTCTAGTAATGCTTCTATAAAGCTTTTTGTTATTTCTTTGTTTTTTGCATTAAATAAACTTTGAAATACTATGTCTATCTTTGGTTGTAATAATTTTACCTCTTTTTTGTTTTCTGTTGTTACCAAACTCACTCCTCCTCATTTAATTTTATTGTTTTTATTTTTTGGATTTTTCTTTGGATTTAGTTTTTTGATTTAAGTTTGTTAATCTAGATTTACGTAAATTTGTTAACGTACTAATTATATAGCCTAACTGCTTGCTTGTCCAGAGAAACCGTATGTCAAAGTTCGACACACGGTTTCGATTTTTGTTGATTTTTTAGTTTTTTTAATTTATTATTTTAGATTTTGTAATAATTATTTATACTTTTTTTGTTTTAATACATTTCTATTTTATATTAGTGCTATTTTAGTCTGCAAATGTTGGATAGCCGTCACTTCCTATTTTCCATTTTTTCCATTCTGTTGGGTATGCTCCTTCGCTGTCTTTGTACGAATTTAGTAATTCTACCATTTGCTGGCCTGTTTTTCCTTCTAAATCAATTACTCCTTCTTCTGTGGTTTCATTATTTGCTTTTTGTGAAGATTTATAATAGCAAGAGTTTATTGTTTTTGCCCCTATTGTATTACATGGATTTTTTGATGTTATTTGTCCAAAATTATAACTATTGCTTATTGTTGTTGCTCCTAAACCATTTGCTGATATTCCTGTTAATTTTCCTATGTTATAACAATTATTCACTGTAGATTCTGCATATACATAAGCTATTATTCCTGCTACTTCACCATTTTTTGATTCAATCTCACCAACATTGTAGCAATTAGTTACTTTTACCTTTTGTGACGATACTCCTATTATTCCTCCGTGTATAGCTATATCCTGTTACCTTTCCTGTATTGTAGCAATTTGTTACTTCTCCTGAACTGCCACCTACAATTCCTCCCACTTCTTTGTTTGTAGATATTATGTTTCCTTCATTTTTGCAATTTATAACTAATGGTACTCCTGCGGTAGCCCAAACAGCCCCTCCTATTCCTCCAGTATAATCATATCCTTGTATTGTTGCCTTATTACAACAATTATAAATATTTCCAACAGATTTTCCTACTATTCCTCCTGCACATTCAGTTGTAGACGTTATATTTCCTGATACTGTTAAATTTTCTATTGTTCCCCATACGGCTCCAAAAACCCCTGCATAGCTGGCTGCCTTTACATAAATATTTTTTATTTCGTTGTTTTTTCCGTTAAACGTCCCGTTAAATGTCTTATAATCATAAAAAGAATTTCCTATTGGAGTAAATCCTGTGCAATTTTCTTCTTTTTTTGTTAGTTCTGTTTTAATATTTTCTACTATTCCGTCTTGGTTTAAATCTCCAAATTTTGTAGAGTTACTGTCTTCGTATGAATATTTTGAATTAAAATTTAATGTTCTCATTAATATTACGTTTTTACCTTGAAATTTGTCATTCATTGTTATTTCTACTGCTTGTCCGTTTTCAAGTTTTATTCCACTACCATTTACTATATTTGACAAGGTTACTAAATCTTCTATGCAATTTATTTCATATGGTTTTTCTTCGCTTCCATCACATCTTCCACCTTTTGTTATATCTCCTGCATTCTCATCTTTTTGTACTTCTTGTGGCTCGCTTACATTTCCGTCTTGGTCAATTTCGTAGTATCTATTTGAATCTGTAAAAAGTACTTCTATTATATCTCCTGCATCACTTACGTCTGTTGACATTTTTCCTGCTTCGTCTTTTAGTGCTGGCCCAAATATTTCATATGTTATTGATCCGTTTTTACTTCTCATCATTGCTAGCATTTTTGCTCTTTCTACTATACTTTTTTCATTATCTATTTCTGCTTGCTGTTTTGCCTTTTTTGTTTCTTTTAATATTCCATTATCACTTGTTACCATTCCTACTGTTATTCCTGCAAGTATCAAGATTACAACTATTGTTACTACTAGCGCTATTAGAGTTATTGCTTTTCTTCCCTTTATTTTTTCCATTATTCTTCTCATAAAACTTATTCCTCCTGTTTTATTATGTCTTATATTATAAAACAATATGTTTTGCCGTGCAATATTTTTATTAAATATATAATTTAATAAAAGAGTATTTTCTGTGTAATGCTTGTTGCCCTTAAGTTTTACGATTTTAAACTTTTCTAGAATTTTATTTTTATAAATTTTATGGTATTGATTTTTTCTTAGAGTTATGCTATAAAATAAGTATATTAATTTTTATTAAATTATATATTCAATTAAAATTCTGAAATATAAAAAGAACCTAAATTATCAGATTTTATCTGTACTTTGGGTTCTTTATAGGTTCTTTATTATTTTTTATAAACATTCTTTTAATTTCTTGGTTATATCTATTTCAAAATCTGTTATTGACAATTTATTTACAGAAATACACCTCTGTTTTATTCGAGGTGTATTTTGTGTGTTATTTGTTTTCAAAATTTCTTATTTCGCTGTCAATTTTAGAGACAAAATCTTCTAGTTTCATTGCTCCTAAGTCTCCGTCTTTTCTGTTACGAACTCCTACTTCTCCTGATGCTTCTTCCTTGTCACCAACTACTAACATATATGGCACTTTTTGAAGTTGAGCTTCTCTAATTTTGTAGCCGATTTTTTCTGCTCTTTCGTCTACTTCTACTCTTACATCTTTTTCTTCTAATGCTTCTTTAACTTTATTTGCATATTCTAAATGTTTGTCTGATATTGGTAATACTTTTACTTGAAGTGGAGAAAGCCATGTTGGGAAAGCTCCTTTTGTTTCTTCTATTAAGAACGCCATAAATCTATCTAACGAACCAAGTATTGCTCTATGTATAACAACTGGTCTATGTGGTTTTCCATCTTCTCCAATATATTCTAACTCAAATCTTTCTGGAAGTAAAAAGTCTAATTGGCAAGTAGAAACTGTTACATCATGTCCTATTGCTGATTTTAATTGTACATCTAGCTTTGGTCCGTAGAATGCTGCTTCTCCTTCTGCCTCATAGAAATCAAGCCCTAACTCTGTTAAAATTTCTCTTAACTCACTTTCTGCTCTCTCCCACATTTCATCATCATCAAAATATTTATGTTTGTCGTTCTTGTCTCTTAAAGATAGTCTAAATGCATAATCTTTAAATCCAAAGTCTTTGTAAACATCTAGTATTAATTTTACTACTTTTGCAACTTCTTCTTTTATTTGGTCTGGTCTTACAAATAAGTGAGCATCATTTTGGCACATTTGTCTAACTCTCTCAATTCCACAAACTGAACCACTATCTTCATATCTGAAATCGTGTGCAAGTTCTCCAATTCTTATTGGTAAATCTTTGTATGAGCGCATTTTGCTCTTGAATATTAACATATGATGTGGACAGTTCATTGGTCTTAATACTAGTTCTTCATTATCCATTTTCATAACAGGGAACATATCTTCTTTATAATGATCCCAGTGTCCTGATGTTTTGTACAGCTCAACATTTGCAAGTGATGGTGTATATACATGTTTGTATCCCATTTTTATTTCTTTATCTTGAATATATCTTTCTAGTAATCTTCTTACTGTTGCACCATTTGGCAAATACATTGGAAGTCCTGAGCCTACTAGCTTATGTGTCATAAATAATTCTAAATCTTTTCCTAGTTTTCTATGATCTCTTTGCTTTGCATCTTCAAGCATTTGTAAATGTTCCTCTAGTAAGCTTGCTTTTGGGAATGCAACACCGTATATTCTTTGCAACATTTTGTTGTTTTCATTTCCTCTCCAGTAAGCTCCTGATGTAGATAATAATTTTACACTTTTTACTTTACCTGTACTCATTAAGTGAGGTCCTGCACAAAGGTCTGTAAATTCTCCCTGTTTATAGAAAGAAATTACTTCATCTTCTGGTAAATCTTCTATTAATTCTACTTTATAGTTTTCTCCTGCATCTTTCATCAATTTGATTGCTTCTTCTCTTGGAAGTTCAAATCTTTCTATTGGTAGATCTTCTTTTATGATTTTTTTCATTTCTTCTTCAATTTTTGCAAAATCTTCTTCTGAAAATCTGTATTCTGTGTCAAAATCATAGTAGAATCCCGCATCTATAGATGGGCCTATTGCAAGTTGAATGTCCTTGTATAATCTTTTTATCGCTTGTGCCATTATGTGTGATGATGTATGCCAATAGGCTTTTTTTCCATCCTCATCGTCGAATGTTAGGATTTCTAATTTACAATCTTTATTGATTGGAAATCTTAAATCTTCTACCTTTCCATCTACTCTACCTGCAGTAGCATTTCTAGCTAATCCTTCGCTAATTTGTCTAGCTATTTTTAGTATGCTAGAACCTTTTTCGACTTGTCTTTTGCTTCCGTCTTTTAATTCAATGTTAATCATTTTGTTTTCCTCCTTTTTTATTTTTTTGCTATCTGCATTTGAAAACAAAACACTCCCAAATGCTTAATAGCATTTAGGAGTGCGAATTTATATGCACGGTTCCATCCTAATTTTTTACTTAATTTTTAAACAAGCTTGCGCCAGTATATTTCTATACCGAGAGGTAGTTTTTCAAATATGTTTTCCTAAATCGACTTTCAGCCCATGGTCAATTCTCTCTTTTGGTAACCTTTATTTTACTTTGTCTCTATTGTTTTAATATTAACATATTATTATAATAACTCTTTTTTAGCGTTATGTCAATAGATTGTTTATTTTTTCTCTTTGTTTCTTTTGTCTTGTATTATTTTCATTTCTTTTTCTGTTATTAATGTAACATTGTTTTCTTTTGCCCAAGCTACGCATCCTTTTAATACAGTATTTAAAAATACTCTTGGAACTTTTACCAGTTTTGCACAAGCCTCATCAGTAAATTTTACATCTGGATCCAGTCTTGATGCAGCATATTTTACTGTGTCTAGGCTAATTCCTTTACTTGCTGGAATCGGCTCTGATATTGGTCTTTTGAATCTCGTATACCAGAAGTTTTTATTATCACGGTAACCATAGTCAACTGGTACCGATGGAAATACATTTGCATTAACACCATTTATAATAGCATTGTAGTATTTAGGTTTCATTAGAATATGATCTATCTTTAAAATAAAATGTGCTCCAAATTGACTTGTTATTCCATTAAATTGATGATAAGGTGGCAAGTATTCTTCTTTAACCACATCGTTTTCTGCTCCATCTAACTCTTTTACCCAAGTGCACTCAAATACTTGAAAAGCTTCCTGAATAATTTTAGGAAATTGTTCATTTGGGTTTTCTCTTGCTCTTTTTCCATCCACTAATGTGAATATGCAGTCTTTCATTTTCTCTTCTGTTGTTTCTCCTGGATATCCTAATCTGACCGCTTCTTTAAAATACTTCCTTTTATCTGTTATGAAATTTATTGAACATTTTCCAGTTCTTAAAATATTCTTTGCTGTGTTTGAACTATTTCTACAACATAGCACCATTGCATAATAATCCTTACCAGCAATGTAATATGGGAAGCATAGTGAATATGACCCCAAGTTTGTTTGTCCTGATTCACTCAAAGTTCCAATCTCTGTTGTTGGCATTGGAAAGAAGCTTGATGTCTGATAAAAGTTATCAACAATTCTTAAATCTTTAAATCCATTTAGTTCTTCTATTTTCTTTTCTTCCATATTATCAAATCCTTTCAAAATTCTTTTGTTTTTTATTAATATAATATTAGCACAGTCAAATTTTATTATCAATTCATATATTTATAGTACTCTTGGTACTACATAAATATATGTATGTAGTACTTTCAAGAAAATGTCAACCTATGTGTAAATTATTCTTTTATTTTTCTTCGTATCCAGGTTTATTTAATAGTCTAAACATATTTTTCTTATATTCTTCTACTCCTGGTTGGTTAAATGGATTTACTCCTAATATTTTGCCAGACATTGCACATGCAAGCTCAAAAAAGTATATTAGCTGTCCTATTGTTTCCTCACTCAAATCTTGCATCACAATCATTATATTAGGGACATCTCCTGAAACATGTGCTTCTATTGTTCCCTCTATCGCTTTTTTATTCACATAGTCTAATGATTTGCCCATCAAATAGTTTAATCCATCTAAATCATCCTCATCAGAATTTATATAGATATCGCTATATGGTCTTTCTATTCTTATAACTGTTTCAAATAAATTTCTTCTGCCCTCTTGGATGTATTGTCCCAATGAGTGTAAATCCGTGGTAAAGTCTGCTCCCGAAGGGAAAATTCCTTTTTTATCTTTTCCTTCGCTCTCACCATATAATTGCTTCCACCATTCTGTTACATAGTGCATTTTAGGTTCATAATTTGCTAGTATCTCGATATTTTTTTCATCTTTATATAGCAAGTTTCTTGCAACTGCATATTGATATGCTTCATTATATTCTATGTTATTGTCATTGTATTTGTCCTGTGCAAATCTTGCACCTTTCATAAGTTCGTCTATATCTATTCCAGCTACTGCTATTGGTAAAAGTCCCACCGGTGTTAGAACCGAGTATCTTCCACCTATATTGTCTGGAATAACAAATGTTTCGTATTTTTCCTTTGTGGCAAGCTTTTTCAAAGCTCCTTCTTTTTTGTCAGTTGTAACATATATTCTTTTTCTCGCTTCTTCTAAACCATATTTTGATTCAATTAACTCTCTAAATATTCTAAATGCGATTGCAGGTTCTGTGGTTGTTCCAGATTTTGATATTACATTTATTGAGAAGTCTTTTCCAGATAATAAATCAATAACATCATTTATATAGCTTGGGCTCAAATTGTTTCCTACATATATTATTTGTGGAGTTGTTCTTACACCTTTTTCTTGCATGTTATAGAAGGTATTTGTTAATGCTTCTATTACTGCTCTTGCTCCCAAATACGACCCGCCTATTCCTATTACTAACAATATATCTGAATCTTTTTGTATTTTTTTAGCACATTCTTTTATCTTTTTGAATTCTTTTTTATTATATTTGCTTGGAAGTTCAAGCCACCCTAAGAACTCATCTTCATCGTCTTTTTTGTCATGTAATTCTTTATGAATCTTTTTTACTTCCTTGCTATATTCTACTATTTCTTCCATTTCAATTTTTGAATTTTCTAAATTTAATTTTAGTCCTACCATCATACCCCTCCTCGTTTATATGATATATTAAAAAGTTTTTTTATTCAAGACTTTGTAATCATAATTTATATTTTTTTGAATATATATTTATATAGAGCAAAGGAGAAAATCATGATTAATGTAAAAGTAGTAAGTGTAAGAAAAATTTTTAAACTTTTAGTGCTAAGCATTTGTATTTCTGCATTAGTCTTTTTTATATATTCTCGTAGAAAAAGTTTAGCAAGTGATTTTGATTCAAATGCCTTTGAAGAACTGCACTCTTCTGTGTTTAGCAAATCTATTTCTTCAACAAATATTATTGGTCAAACTATTCCTTTGATAAATGAGTTTAGCAATATTGAGCTTTCAACAAATGAGCATTACTTTGCCGAAGCAAAAAGTCCTTTACAATTCTTACTCAATCTCGAACTTCCAGTTATGACTTCAACCGTGCTTCCTGTAGTCGATTTGCCATCTGTTGTTGATAACGAGGCTTCTTCAAATGAGATTCAACACGCAAATACAAATTTAAGCACACAAGTTTTAGATAGCGGTGTTCCCAACACTTTTACCAACGAATATGAAGGTGTTGCAATTAAAAACGGTACTGATTATACTTTAACAGAAGATATGCTTAACCCTGACGGCTTAGATTTCAACAAGTCTGATGTTATTATTTTTCACACTCATACTTGTGAAAGCTATACTCCAACAGAGGCCTTTTCTTACGAGGAAAGTGGAACTTTTAGAACCACCGATTTGAACTACTCTGTTTCCAGGGTTGGTGACTCTCTTTCTGAGCAACTCACGTCTTATGGTTTTAATGTTACTCACGATAAAACTTATCACGATTATCCAGCCTATTCCGGCTCTTATGGTAGGTCCATGAGTACTGTTCAAGGAATATTAAATAATCAACCTAATTCTGATATAATTATAGATTTGCACAGAGATGCAATAGCAGATACGTCTTATGCTCCTTCTGTTCAGATTGGAGACGAAATCGCTTCTCAGCTTATGTTTGTTATTGGAACTGATGGCGGTGGATTGGAGCATCCTAACTGGCAACAAAACTTAAAATTTGCCATCTCTATTCAAAAGAAGGCAAATGAATTGTACCCAGGGCTATTTAGATCTATTCTAATCAGAAATAGTAGATATAATCAGCAACTGGGAAAAGCTGCTTGTATCATAGAAGTTGGAGCTACCGGAAACACTTTAGAGCAGTCCATGACCAGCATGAAATATCTAGCCAAAGTTTTTGATGAAGTGCTAAAAAAATAAAACTCTTATGATTAATAAGGGTTTTATTTAAATAGTTCTGATATTCTTGTTAAAATTTTTCCGAAGAACGATGTATCTTCTTCTATTACAACTTCCTCTGTTGCTGGCTCTATATAATCTTTCTTTTGCAAATCCACATATACTTTTTGATTGTTGTCTAGTTTTCTCATTCCTAATTTTTCTTCTGCAGCTTTTTCTATTGAATTTAAGTTTAAACTGTTTTCTATGCTTACTTTTAATTGTTCATTCTCTTTTTGCATAGCACTTACTTGTGATTTTATATTTTCTTTTTTGTTGTAATTTTCGTTAATTAGTGAATTTCTATAACTTATGGTAAACAGCATTACAAATCCCAGCATTATATAAGCTATTGGTTTATAGTTATACTTTGCTTTTTTCTTAGTTTTTTTAGCAGTCTTTGGAGCTACTTTTTTTACTACTGTTTTCTTTTTACTTTGTGTTTTTTTCTTTGCTGGTATTCTCTCAGGTTGTAATTTTCTTGGGCTAGTTTCGTATTGATAACCTGCCATAAGTTATTCTCACCTCTTTTCCTTCTTAATTTTCCTTTGTGTGTTTTTCAAAAATTCTAAGCTTTGCGCTTTTTGATCTTGAATTTTCTTCTCTTTCTTTTTCATCTGCTTCTATTGGTTTTTTATTTATAATTTTTCCAAACGATTTATAATGGCAAACGCAATATGGCAATTCCTTTGGACAAGTGCATTGTCCTTGTGCCTCTACGTATGCGTTCTTTACTGCTCTATCTTCTAGCGAATGAAATGTTATAATGCACAACCTTCCACCTTCTTTTAGACATTCTATCGAATTTAAAACAGTATCATATAATGGTTTAATTTCGTTATTTACCTCTATTCTGATTGCTTGGAATGTTCTTTTTGCTGGATGTCCATCTTTTTGCTTAGACTTTGGAATCGAACTCTCTATTATTTTTACAAGTTCGTCTGTTGTTTCTATTTCCTTTTCCTCTCTATATTTACAAATATTTCTTGCTATATTTCTAGAAAATCTTTCTTCTCCATATTCGAAAATAATATTTGCTAATCTCTCTTCATCGTAATTATTAACAACATCTTTTGCTGTTAAGTCTTGGGTCTGATCCATTCTCATGTCTAGCTCATTTTGTCCTAGGTAACTAAATCCTCTATTTCTTTCATCTAGCTGATATGACGAAACTCCTAAGTCTAATAAAATTCCATCTACTTTTTCTATTTTTAAATCTTCTAAAATTTCTTTTATGTCATCGTGGTTTCCGTGAATGTATTTTACATTGTTGTATTCTTTTAGATTCTCTTTTGCAGCCTTTAAGGCCTCCTCATCCCTGTCTATTCCTATTAATAGACCTTTGCTTGAGAGATGCCTTAATATTTCTTTGCTGTGTCCAGCTCCTCCAAGAGTTCCATCAACATATATCCCATCTTCTTTTATTTTTAGTCCATTAATACATTCATTCAACATTATCGGAGTATGTTTAAATTCCAAGTTTTTGCCCTCTATCAAATATAATAATTCAAAACAAATTTTCGTATTTTCCCTATAAAAGCACAATCAGTTGGTATATTCATACCAACTGTGTACTACAAAAAATTTTATCTTTTGTATATTTAGCTATTTTATTTGCTCCGTCTTTTGTTATAATTATTATTTCAATTTTTTCTTTTGTTTTTGTTATATTTAGCTTTAGTAGCTTAAAACAATTCTTTTGTTTAAGCTTTTCAAACTTTAAGTGGTTTGATTTTTTCTTTTGATATTTTTTCTTGTGTTTCTTTGGTCGTAGGTTAGATTTTTCTTTGGTTGGATACTTTTTATTTTTATCTTTTGTACGTTTTTAGCTTTTGTGTCTTATTAGTTAATCTTTTGTTTTTTTAAATTTTTTCTTTAGTTTGAGACTATATAAACTTTTTAAAAGTTATATACCAAGTTCTTGCATATTTTGTTCTATCTCTTCTATTGAAAGATTTTCCTCACTAATATGATCTTCCCATTTTTCTTTGTTCCAGATTTCTATTCTTGTTCCCGTTCCGATTATTGTTACATCTTTATCTAATGATGCAACTTCACGAAGCTTTCCTGCTATTAAAAATCTGCCTTGTTTATCTAGCTCACACTCTGTTGCTCCTGATAAAAAGAATCTTACAAAGTTTCTTGCGTTTTTGTTAGTGATTGGTAGTGTTTTTAGCTTGTCCTCGAATTTTTGCCACTCTGACATAGAAAATCCAAATAAACAACCATCTAAACCAGTTGTTATTATAAATTTCTCTCCCATATCTTCTCTTAGCTTTGCTGGCATTATCAATCTACCTTTAGCATCTAGAGAATGGCTATATTCACCTATTAACACTATCTTCACCTCCTCAACACTTTTTCACCACTTTGTACCACTTCTTACCACTTCGATTAAATTTTAATATAAAATTTAATAAAAAGCAATAGTTTTTTTAAAAAATTTTAATATTTTTTTATTTTTTTTCGACAAAAAATAACAATACTTTTTGTATTGCTATTTTTATTTTATAATTATATGTTTACAGTTACTTTTTTAATATAACTTTTTCCTGTAACTTTATCTTTTACTGTGAATGCATATGTTCCACTTGTTGTTGCAGTATATTCTGTTGAAGCTTCTCCATTTGGATTTGTAATTTCACATCCAGATATTTGTTGTGTTTCGTCATTACAATATAACCCAAATAATATTTGTTCATCAAAGAAATGATCTACACCTCCAGCATTTTTCACTGACGCCCAAAATGCCGACTCATCTGCCACTTCTCCTTGTATTACAGAATTAGCTTTTAAAATTGGTAAAGCTTCTTCAAAACTTGTACAATTTGAATCTGGATAATTTTTATTTACATAGTTTGGCATACTTAATTTTATTATATCTTTTTTCTCTTCTGTGCTTAATGAATTTTCATACCTATCTAGCTCTTCATAATTTTCATCTCTGATATCAATTATTGGAATAAGAATTCCCTCTACTGACGTTACTTTCAATAGCGCATTTCCTGTTCCAGCTGATTGGCTAACATTTATTTGCACATTGCTGTAACTTATTTCTTTTACAACTGCGCCATCTTTATTCTTAATAATTATTAGTTCTTGACTTTGGTCTATCTCATCATCTGTTACTAATTTTTGATTTTTTAACTTTTGTAATATTACGTCTGAATCTACTTTTGTTTGGTTTGTTTCTTTCCTCATAAAATTTTCTTGTTTCCACATACCAATTTCAGTTTCAATTTCAGATATTCTAGTATTTAGTTTTGCTTCTTTTGATTTTGCTATTATTCCATTGTCCTCTAATAGTAGTTGTATGCTAACTCCTGCCAATATTAATAGTACGACTATTGTCACAACTAGTGCAATTAGCGTTATTGCCTTATTTTGTTTTAGTTTTTTCATCTAATTTTCCTTCCCCTCTTTTGTTTTTCTTTTCTATATTATAAAGCAATATTTTTTATAATACAACTACTTGTTTTGATTTTTTATATAATAAAAGCCAATAACATGTTTGTTATCAGCTTTTAACTCTTATTTAGCGTAATTTACTGTTACAGTATATCCATCTGATAGTACATTCCAATTTTCATTCCAACCTGCTGGTTGTTCTCCTTCTTTGAATGATACATTTACACTTGTTAATATTGGATTTCCTTGAAATACTTCACTTCCCATTGTTGTTACACTTGCAGGAATTGTAATATTCAATAAATTACTACATCTAGAAAATGCATGGTTACCAATAGATGTTACACTTGAAGGTATTATTATATTTGATAAGTTTTCACAGTCCGAAAATGCCATGTTACCAATAGATGTTACACTTGAAGGAATTATTATGCTTGATAAGTTTTTGCACATACTAAAAGCATTCCCTCCAATACTTGTTACGTTTGACGGTATTGTTATACTCTCTAGGTTAGTACAGTAAGCAAAAGTACCCAGGCTTATTGTGTCTACTTTTTTCGGAATATTAACTTTCTTTAGCTCTTTGCATCCCCAAAAGGTTCCTTCTCCCATTTTTACTACTGTATCAGGAATTATTATTTCTTTCAAAGCAGTGCTAAGCGAAAACACTCCGTCAGAAGCACCGCTAGTTTCTATTTCTTCTATTCCAGGGCTAATTATTACTTTTGTTATAGTATCTTGTCCCTTGCAATATCCAAAAGAGGCATTATCATGTTCCTTTCCATTACGAATTTCCTCATTCCATATCGAAAAATATCCAATATGATAGCCTGAAGGGATTGTTCCCGAAAGTTTTTTTACCTTTTTCCCATTTATGCTATTTGGAATTATTACTGTTGTGTCTGTTCCTTTATAGCTTGTTAATGTTATTGTTCCATCATCTTCTTCTGTGTATTCCCAGTCTGCTATATTTTCTGGCTCTACCACTATGTCTTTATCTACATTGGTTACCTGTACTTTTTTAGTGTATATTTTTCCTGTTATCAAATCCTTTACTTTAAATGCATATGTTCCGTTGTCCATTGCTGTATATGTGTTGGATTCTTTATTGTCTGGATTCGTTACAATGTAACCATTTATTTTTCCCGTTACTCTGTCCAAGTATAAATCTATTAATGTTCCTCTTAAAAATCCATCAATTCCTCCTTTGCTTTCTATATCATTCCAAAAGAATTCTTCTGTTGCTTCTTCAATCCAGTTTTTATTTTTAAAGTATTCTAGCGCCTGTTCAAAGGTCATGCAATTCGCACTAGAATCCCTGTTATTTACCCATGTTGGCAGACTTCTTTTTATAATATCCTTTTTTTGTTCCTTACTTAGTGAATTTAAAAAATCATTAAGTTCTTTTTCATTTGTGATTATTGGAATAGTCATTCCTTCCACAGATTCTACTGTTAGTTCTACATGCCCCGACTTTTTGTTTTCTGGACTTTTACTTATATTTATTGTTACACTACTGTAACTTATTTCTCTTATTATAGTTCCATTTTTCTTCTTTATTGTAATTAATTCTTGGTCTCTATCTATCTCGTCTTCTGTTAATAGCTTTTTAGAGATTAAACTTGCTAGCATTGTGTCTGCACTTTCTTGTTCTTGGTTTGATTCTTTGTTTATGAAATTATGTTGTTTCCACATCCCCACTTCATCTTCTACTTGAGAAGCTCTTGTTTCAATCCTTGCGTCTTTTGATTTTACAATGATTCCGTTTTCATCTAGTAGTAAGTTTATTGTTACTCCTGCTAGTATTAAAAGTACAACTATTGTTACTACTAATGCAATTAGGGTTATACCCTTTTTGTTTTTCAACATGATTTTTTCCTCCTAAGTTTTTTGATTTTTAGTTTCATTTGTCCATATTTATTGTTCTCTTTTTTCGTGATTTTATTATAGAACATTATGTTTTATTTTTCAATCATTCTTTGATTTTTTTATTAAATATGTTATTCAATTAAAAATCTTAGAAGAGCAATCCGTTTGTCTTCTAAGATTTTCTCGTTTTCTGCTATTTCACAGTTTTATAATTCTTTGTTTTAGCCTATTGACTTTTTCCTTACAGTTGTGCTATATATAAGATTAGTTAGTTTTAATTAAATAACATATTCAATTAAAAAATCTTTGTCGCACCAAAATGCACTCTGACTAAGCTCAGAGTGCATTTTGGTTTCTTTTTATTGTTTTATAAACTTTTATAGAATCTTTTATTTTTCTAAAACTACTATTTTTGTTTTTATCTATATAAATCGTCTTTATCTCATTTTCTATTATTTCTATTTTATTTTCAGCAAAGTACAGTAACACATTGGTTTCGTATTCATATCTTTCGCCAGGAATCTTTATTAAGTCTTTAAGATATTTTATAGGTATTGCTCTTAGTCCAGTCTGTGTATCTTTAAATTTTATTTTTGTTTTTTTACATATTTTTTTGTTTATAATAGCATTTCCTATTTTGCTACATATTGGCGCTTGTTTAAAATTTCTGATTCCTAATATCACTTTATCCTTGTTTTTATCAGATATTTCCCACATTTTTTCAACATCTTCTACATCATGCTGTCCATCTGCATCAACTGTTATAACCACATTTGCTGTTTCTTCATTATTGACACAGTATTTAAAAGCTGTTTTTAGTGCTTCCCCTTTTCCTTTGTTTTTATTGTGTTTTAGAATTATAACTTTATCTTTTATTTCTTCAAACGGTTTATAATTTTTACTTCCATCATCCACTACTATGATGTTTTTAAAGTTTCTCTGTATTAATTTATCTATTACATTTTTCAAATTTTCATCTGGATTAAATGCTGGAATTATTATTAAAACATTATCTTTCATTCTATGATATTTCCTTTTTATTATCTGTATTTATCTATTGTTATGGTACTAGTCTAACTGTTTTATTATTTTTCACTACTTTATATAGAGTGTCTCTTTCTATTTCTTCATCTTCAAAGCATGCTTTTATATTGTCTATGGTGTCTTGATTAGTTCTATACACAAACACATAATCATATCTTTCTATTACTTTTTCAAATTTCTCTGCCGATTCGTAATTTCCTGATACCATATTTTTTATTCTAATAGGCATCATTACATATTCATTCATAGCTCTTAAGTATTCCATATTTGCTTTGTCCCCAGCCATATACAAAATCTTATCATCCGCTGTTAGTTTGTCTTTGTAATTTTCTATTTTTGTGTATATGTCTCTATTTGTGTTAGAAGTTCTTATGTAGTTTTTTCCTCTTACATACTGGATATGAATATTATCCAACGGCATTAATGCTATGATTATGCTTGCAATTACTATAAACTCAATACTAAACTTTGTTTTTATATCAAATAGAGCAAATGCGTTAAAGCATAAGGTAGCAAGAAGAATTGTAGAAGTGTATCTGTCAAAGCATGTCAGCATTGAACCTTCCATCTTTTCAAATATAGTCATATATGTTATTGCTAACGATATTAGATATATTGGTATGCTAATTAGCATTGCTATTGCATAATAGTTGAAGCTTTTGTTTTTTATCTTTTTTATAGAATATATCTGTAAGCCAATTAAAAGTACTGTTACCGAAAATACTGTTAATTTTTTTGTTGTTATGTCTTGCCTCATGAACACAGCGGTAACAAAGTTCTTTAATATTTCTGAGCTGCTTTTTTGATTTTCCTGAGTTTCTACATATTTTGAAAAATCCCATCTTTTCTCTGAATTATTCACTTTTATATACCACATTGATGTTATTACAGCTGTTATTATGCATACTACAATTAGGCTTTTTATATTAGATTTGAATTCTGTTTTGTCCTTTTTTCTGTCTATGAGTATTTTCACCAATATTATTATTAATGATAAAACTGCTAACCCTAATCCAGATGTTTTGGTTAAGCATAGCATTATCTCGCCAGATAATATTTTTAATGATTTGAATATTTTGCTATCATCTTTGTATGCAGAGTATATTGTATACGCAAACATTATTCCAAGTATTCCATCAACCAATATATTTAAGAAGAAGTTCTTATATAATAGCATTGGCATGAATACAATAAGTGGGATTGCTGTTAATATTTTTAATGATGACTTATTCCATTTTATATTTTTTGTTATTGGTATTATTATTGACAAATATAAGACATTTTGAGCAATTATAACAGTGTCTTCTCTATATACTTTTTGTACCACTAGAAATAAGTATTGGAATATCGCTGTAAATGGTGGATATTCGTTGAATCTCACTATTGTTTCTGGGTTTGTTCCATATGTATTATAGATAAACATGTTTTTTATTATCACTGCCCAGTGGTTGAATTCGTCATAATCTTCAAATATTCTACCTTTGTTTATTATAACGTTTACTATAAATAATACAGTATATATTAGTAGTCCTGGTGTTAAAATTCTACCAAGAATTTCTTTTATTCCATTTTTATCTTTTTTTAGAATCGTTATTAATATAAATATCAGTTGTATTATTGTTAGTATTTGTACTAATATTGCACCTATTTTTAGGTTGTCTAATAGTCCTGCTAAGAATATTATTAATATTATGCATACCGTTGATATTGGCATTGTTTCTTCTATTCTTTTTTTGAATGTTATTGTCAGTGTTGTTGCAAATGTTATTAATATTGAAAATATTATACAGTAGCTCATTCGTGTTCTCCTTTGTTTTTTTATATATTATACTATTCTCTGATTTTTTTCAATATCTTTATATAATAAAAGCCAATAACATGTTTGTTATCAGCTTTTAACTCTTATTTAGCGTAATTTACTGTTACAGTATATCCAGCTTGACGCACTATCTAAATTTATTTCTTCATTTGTTTTAGCTTGACTATATTCTCTCCTTGCGTCTTTTGATTTTACAATGATTCTAAGATTTTTTTATTTAATATGTTATTCTATTTAAAAATTTATTTGATTAATATTCATTACTCATAAAAGAGTTTGAAAGTATTTTTCTTGTTTTTATAGCTTTATACTTTTATAAAATAAAAGCTTTATTTTTTCTTGAAACATCATTTTGCTTTGATGCTTCAAGATTTTTTTGTATATTTTTTTCTTTTTTTATTATACTAATTCTATGTGGAAGAAAATTTTGTTAGGTATTTTTGTAGGTTTTATAAGCGGTATGTTTGCCTCTGGTGGCGGACTTTTGCTTATTCCTGCATATGTTTATTTATTTAAATCACCAGAAAAGGAGGCTCGAGCCACTGCCATTTTTTGTATTTTGCCAATGGTTATAACTACTGCTATTTTTTATGGAAGTAGTAATCTTATTGATTGGCGAATCGGTTTTCTGTGTGCTATAGGTGGTATCATTGGAAGTTTTATTGGCTCTAAACTTTTGAATAAATTAAATTCAAAATATCTAAAAATTATTTTTATTGTTTTTCTTCTTTATTCTGGGATAAAGATAGCATTTTTTTAGGAGAATATTATGTCCGAAGTTTTGATTGGTATTGCTTCCGGAATCTGTACTGGTTTAGGTCTACGGTGGCGGTTCAGTTTTGATTTTGTTTTTAACTTTATTTTTTAATTTTGACCAACATATTGCTCAAGCTACTAATTTAGTTTGTTTTATTCCATCTGCTATTGTGAGTATTATTTATAATTCTAGAAAAAAGAACATTAATTTTAAGAATGCCATTGTAATTGTTATTTTGGGTATTATTGGCGCAGTTGCGGGCGCTCTTGTCTCTAAGAACATGCCGGTTTTCAATTTAAGAAAGTGGTTCGGTTGTTTTTTAATTGTTATTTGCTTATATGAGATTTATTCTTATTATATCTTGTATATTAAAAATAAAAAGTAGGAATACTATTGTAAAAGGAGGTAATTTGGATGAAGTTTTTTGAAGGTGTTTTGGTTGGTAGTTTACTTACAGTTGGTGCTACTTGGATGTATAATGGTGGCATGCAAAAAAATGATGCTCGCAAGATGATGAAAAAAGGAAAACAATTTGCGAAAAAGTTAGGCTTAATATAATGCAAATAGAGAACATAGACAAGTATGTTCTCTATTTTTCTATTTAACAGATATAAGACTTATATTTTTAATATTGGTCTTATTTTTCTTCTTCTCTTGAATCGCATGGACGGTCACATGGATGACATGGCTTTGGTGGCATTGGCTTGCAGTCAATCTCTACACCCTTTAAGCATTCTCCTTTATGATGGCATTCTGTGCATATTTTAGCATGTTTTACTTTGTTTACCCAAATTTCAACTTCGTATACTCTGTTGTCACATAAAGGTCCAAATACGAATTCACCATTTTCATCTGTGAAAGTATGGGATACAGGTTTTCTGATGTCTTTTCCCATTTTACATTCAACTTCGATTAGTTTTACAACTGCATCGCAAACTGGGTCTTTGTAGCAATCTTTTACTATTCCATAGATCACGTTTCTGTTATCTTCTGGGAGTGTTATGTCAAGATCATATTGTTTGCCTCTTTCGATAACACCATTAATTTTGACAACTGGACAATTAGTTTTTTCAAAATCCATAATAAATTCTTCCTTTCTTTTTTTAGCAATCCTGCTTTATATATATTATGTACGTTTATTTTATTTGTGAATTTCTTCAAAAAGTATTGTATTTTTTTTCTTTTTATGTTATTATAGTATATAGTCGATTTTAGCTAAATCAATAGGAGGTGCAGTAACATGGCAAAATGCGCAATTTGTGATAAAGGTGTATCACACGGAAATAAAATTAGTATCGCTCGTTCTCATGTTAGTAGAAGAGCTGCTAGAACTTGGAAACCAAATTTAAGAAGTGTAAAAGCTATTGTAAACGGAGAAGCAAAAAACATTCAAGTATGTTCAAAATGCTTACGTTCTGGAAAAGTTAAAAGAGCATAATTAGTGTAAAATAAAAATAGGGCTAACCCTATTTTATTTTTTTGCTATTTTATGTATTATTTTTCGTCTTTTATTCCAAATACTAATTTAATGAATCCTCTTAAAAATTTTGGTACTTTCTTAACCACTATTTTCATACAATCATATCCTTTCTTTTATTTTTTACAAAATAGCCAAGCTATTCCTAATATAAACAGTGCACACCCTATTAAAAATAGCCACCCTGTAACAGGAAGTAATAATACTAATAATATTCCGGTTCCTATTCCTACAAGACAAAGTCCGATTGTCTTTTTTAAAGCTTCAAACATATTTTACCTCCTTTTCTTATAATATCTTATTAATAATTTTACATAAGTGTGAGCAATAATTTAATATTGTATATTTATTTTGTAAAGTTTTTATTATATAATATTGTTGAAAGGATTTTACTATGAAGAAAAATGATGTATTAGATATGATTAAAATTTTAAAGCAAATGTATCCTGACGCAAAGTGCAGTTTGGATTTTTCTACTCCTTTTGAGCTTTTGGTGGCCGTGGTTTTGTCTGCTCAGTGCACGGATAATAGAGTAAATTTGACTACTCCCACCTTATTTGCAAAGTATTCTACCCCAAAGGATTTTGCTGATATGGATATTCATGTATTGGAAGACTATATTCATCCTTGTGGCTTTTACAAGAATAAAGCCAAAAATATTAAAGCAACTGCTCAAATTTTGGTAGAAAAATATAATGGGGTTGTTCCTGACAATATGGAAGAGCTAATTTCTTTGCCCGGCGTTGGCAGAAAAAGTGCTAATGTTATTATGCTTGAAGCTTTCGGCAAACCTCAGGGCATTGCAGTTGATACTCATTGTAAGCGTATTTCTAATAGGCTTGGTCTTTCTAAAGAAAGTGACCCTCTTAAAATCGAGATGGATTTATTGAAAATTATTCCATCAGAGTATTATAAATATATTAATCATCTTTTTATGTGGCATGGACGAAATACTTGTACCTCTCAAAGTCCAAAGTGCGAATCATGTCCTCTAAAAAGTTATTGTAAATACCATTGACATTTTGGAATTTTGAATATATTATTATGATGTATAAATTTTAAAGAAGGGAGAATTTTTATGAAAGGATTAAAATCAAAAGTTTTTATTTTGTTGCTTCTTGTAATGCTTTGCATTGCTACTTCAGTTTTTGCAGTAAACGATGATGAATATGGTATTGTTCCTATATCTCTTGATGATGAGGCCATGCCTATTTCCGACGTTCCTGCAACAACTATAGTAAAGCATGATGTATTTATTACAGAAGATTCTGTGAATCTTGATTACAATGTAGATGGAAATGTTTTTATAATGGGTAAAGATGTTTCTATTAGCGGATCTATTGATGGTAATGTTTTTGTTCTTGCAAATAATCTTACTATTGATACAGATGCCCACATCTACTGCGACTTATTTGTTTGCGCTAATAACGTTACAATAAGTGGAAATGTATTTAATATGTATTCTGTATCAAGTAAATTGACAGTTGATTCTGATGCATATGTTGCCAGAGACATTACAGCAACAACTTCTTCATTTAGTTTAGCTGGTTCAGTTGGAAGAAATGTTAATATCTCTTTCTCAGACGCTTCGGTATCTACTGACGCTATCGTAGGTGGAGATTTCAACTATTCTGCATCTGCAAACAGCTCTATTCCAGAATCTGTTGTTACTGGTTCAATTAACTTTACAAAAGTTGAAACTTCTAATGATGAAAGTTTTGTACTTAAAAAGAACTATGCTTTAGATGCTTTAAAAGTATTATTAGTATCTTTAGTTGTAATTTTAATTGTTGTATTAGCAACTCCTAAGTTTGTTGATACAGAAGAAGCTATACTTACTAAAAAGTTTGCTCCTGCATTAGGTTATGGAGCATTAGCAATAATTGCTATTCCTCTTGCTTGTATTATACTTTTCTGCACAATTATAGGTATATTACCTTCAATCATAGTATTGTTAGCATATATATTATTTATTGCTAAACTTACTTATGCATTTGTTGCAATTCCTTTAGGAAGAATAATTTGCAAGAAAATAAACAAGAACTCAAAAGGTATGAATATTTTATTTGATTGTATTTTAGTTCTTGCTTTCTGGGCAGTAAGTTTGATTCCTTTTGTTGGCGGATTAGTAACTTTAATCATCAATTTACTAGCATTCGGAATTATAACATATGCAATATTTTTTAGTAAGAAATTAAATGAAACAACTACCGTTGAAGTAAAAAAAGATGATTCTGAAAAATAAAATTAAACTGTTGGTTTTACTTATACCAACAGTTATTTTTTTATGCCATTTTTAAATTTCTAATTGTTTCTTTATAATCTTTTGAGTTTATTATTGCACTTCCTGATACTAATATTTCTGCTCCCGCTTCTACTAGTTCAGTTGCATTTTCCACATTTATTCCACCATCGGCTTCTATTTCAAAGTCCAAATTGTTTTGTTCTCTAAATGTCTTTACCTCTTCTATTTTTGCTATTGTTTCCGGAATTAATTTTTGTCCACCTTCTCCTGGTTCTACTGTCATTATTAAAACTAAGTGTACATATGGTAGAAATTCTTTTATTTCTTCTAATTTTGTATTTGGTTTAATTGAGATTCCTACTCTTCTTCCCTTTTCTTTTATATATTTTATTATTTCAAATACTTCCTCTTTATCCTTACAAGCTTCATAATGAAATGTTATTATATTAGGATTAAATATCAAATAACTATCCACATAGTTTTTTATATCTTTTACCATTAAATGAACATCTAATGGTACTTTGGTTACGTGATCTAAGTATTCTGCATATTCTAACATAATGTCGTGTGTATTATTCTTTACAAACTCTCCATCCATTACATCTATATGAAAATAATTTGTCTTTGCCTCTTCTAGTTTGTATATTGTATCTATTATATTTTCTTTTTTTACGCTTAATATTGATGTTGATACATCTACCATTTGTGTTCCTCCTTGTCTTTTAATTCTTCGTATATTTTAATATAATTTTCATATCTTTGTCTGTCTATTTTATTCTCTTCTATCAGATCTTTTACTCCACATTCATCTTCTTTTATGTGGCTACATCCAATGTATCTACAATTTTCTATTCCATTCTTGAATTCCACGAAATATTTGTCTAATTCTTTATACGGAATTTCATATACATCAAAAGTTGAAAATCCTGGAGTGTCTGCTATATACGTATCTTTGTTTAATTCGTATAGTTTTATATGTGTTGTTGTGTTTTTTCCTCTTTTATTTTTCTGGCTTATTTCTCCTTCTTCTGTTATATTTTCATTAAACAAATCATTTATTAATGTTGATTTTCCTACTCCTGAGTTTCCAGAAAAGGCACTTATATTGTCCTTTAGTTCTTGTTCTAATTTCTGTATTCCTATTTTCTCTTTTGCATTTGTTTTTATTACCTTGTATCCTATGTTTCTATAAGTTTGGCTTATTTTATTAAATTCTTCTTTTTCATCTAAGTCTATTTTATTTAATACTATTATAGGTTCTATATGTAGGTATTCGGCAAAAGCTAATTGTTTATCTAACATTAGTAAATCTGGCTTTGGATGTTTGCTTGATATTACAAATATTATTTTTGTTATGTTTGCAAGTTTTGGTCTTTTTATATATGTTTTTCTTGTTTTTATTTCTTCTATTACTGCTGTATTTTTTTGTTCTTCTAATATAGATATTTCTACGATATCTCCCACTACTGGTGAAGTATTCTCGTTTTTGAACTTTCCTCTTGCTGTTGCTATATATTCTTTTTCATTTACTTTTACTTTATATAGATTTGCTTTATTTTCTATTATTAATCCTTGCATATTTTCTCCTATTTTTATTTTTTACTTTTTTATTATAACATTTTTCTAATGCAAAAAGCAACTCATATTAAGTTATGAGTTGCTTTTTAAGTTTTCTTATTCAAATGTGCATGTTGTTGTAACATTCATATTAATTTCTTTTGTTCCTTTTAATATGTCATCTACATAGATTTTTATTGTTACATTTCCTTTTGCACTAAATTTTGCGCTGATGTTTGTTGTAGTCTTTGGCTTACTTTCATTGTATATAGTGTCATTTCCTACTACTATTTTTACTTGCCCATTTTCTATAATTTCTTTTCCTTCATCATCTTTTGATGGTGTGTATTTTAGAAGTGATTTTAGATTAACATTTACTGTTCCATCTTTCATCTCTGCTAATTTATTTACTATTATAGTTATTTTTGTTCCTTCATCAATGTTTTCACCAGCTTTTATACTTTGTCTTAGAACTTCTCCATTATTTTTTGTACTGTCTTCTTCATATTCTATGTTTACTTTTAGATTTTTTGCTTCTAATGCTGATTTTGCTTCGTTTTCATTTTTTCCAACTACTCCTGGTACTACAACTTGTGGTATTCCAGAACCAATGCTTACATGTATTTTAACTACATCTCCCGCATTTGCTGTTGAATTTGCTTCTGTCTCTTGACTTATTACAATTCCTTCTTTTATGTCTTTGTTTACTTCTTCTACTTTTTCAGCTTTTAGTTTAGCATCTTCTAATTTTTTAACTGCATCGTCATATGTGTCACCAATTACTTTTGGTACTATTGTTGTTTCAGTTCCTTTGCTTACTTTAACTGATACTTTATTTTTTTGTTTTATTTTATATCCTTCGCTATAACTTGGTGTTTGCTCATATATTTTTCCAGTTTCATAGTCCTTGTTATAATCTTCACTTATTTTTACATATTCTAGTTTTAATTTTGCTAGTTCTGCTTTTGCTTCATCCTCTGTTTTTCCTATTAGATTTGGCACTTGAACATCTTTAGGATTTGTCGCATTCATTATTGCAGATGTTATTCCTATACTTCCAAAAAATAGAACAAGTATTATTGCTATTATGATTAAAGGTCTTGCAGCAGGATGTTTTTTGCAAAATTCTGCTAGTTTTCCTTGTTTTTTCTTTTTTGTGTTTGAAGCAGATGAATTTCTAAGCATATCGTCTGTGATAACTCCCATTCTTCTTGTAAGTCCGTCATTTGCTTCTTCCTCAACAAATTCTCCATCTGGATCTTTTAAAGCCATTGATAAATCTCTAAGCATCGCTGTTGCTGTTTGATATCTTGCCATTGGTTCCTTTTCCATTGCTTTTAAAATTATATCATTTACAGCTTTTGGTATATTCTCATTTATTTCCATTGGTGGAACTGGCGCTTCTTGCATATGTTTTAGAGCTACTGATACTGATGTGTCACTATCAAATGGGACTCTTCCTGTAAGCATCTCGTACATTACTACTCCTAATGAGTATATGTCTGATTTTGCATCTGTGTATCCACCTTTTGCTTGCTCTGGTGAGAAATAATGTACTGATCCTATTGTTGTTCCAAATGCTGTTATTGTAGAGTTTGATACAGCTTTTGCGATTCCAAAGTCTGTTACTTTTGCAACTCCATCTTCTGTTATTATTATATTATGTGGTTTTATGTCTCTATGAACTATGTTATTTTTGTGTGCTGTTTCTAGCGCTGAAGCTATTTGCATTGCTATATTTACAGACCATTTCCAAGGAAGTGCTCCTTCTTCTGTTATAATCTGTTTTAGCGTCTTTCCTCTTACAAGTTCCATTACTATATAATAAATATTGTCTTCGTTTCCTACGTCATATATTGATACTATGTTAGGGTGTGACAAACTTGCTGCTGCTTGTGCTTCTGAGTTGAATCTTTTAACAAATTCTTCATCTGTTGTAAATTCGTCTTTTAATACTTTTACAGCAACATTTCTATTTAGCACTTTGTCTTTTGCAACATATACTGTTGCCATTCCCCCTACACCGGTTTTATTAATTATTTCATACCTATTTGCTATTGTTCTTCCTATTATATTCATAATCTTTCTCCCCACTTATAATATTATAACAACTGTAATGTTGTCATAGCCACCATTATCATTTGCTTTTTTTATTAATTTGTCTACTGCTTCTTCTGGATTTTCATTGATAATCTTTAAGATTTCGTCTTCTTTTACCATATTTGTCAATCCATCAGAAGTCATTAATATTATGTCTTTTTCTTCGAAATTTTCTACATATATGTTAGGTACAACATCTCCCATGCATCCTAGTGCTTTTGTTATCATATTCTTTTTAGGATGATTAAATGCTTCTTCTTTGGTTATTGTTCCATCCTCTATTAGCGTTTGCACATAACTGTCATCTCTTGTAATTTTTTGCATTTCGTTGTGCTTAATCTTATATACCCTACTATCTCCAGTATGGCCAATATATACCTTATTATTATATATTAGACAAACATCTAAAGTAGTACCCATTCCGTCTAATTCTTTTTGTTTTTTTGCTTTGTCATATACTACCCTATTTGCATATTCTATTGCTTGTCTAATTGTTTCTTCTATATCGTCTTTTGAAAAATGTTTTTGTATATATTCTTTTACAGCTTGGGTTGCTGTTTTGCTCGCTACTTCGCCCGCATTATAGCCTCCCATTCCATCTGCTAATATAGCTAACTGTATTTCATCTTTCATATCTGATATATAGAAAAAGTCTTCGTTTATTTTTCGCTCTTTTCCTATATCTGTTTTTGCAAATATTTGCATATTTTTCCTCCTATTATCTTCTTAAAAAACTTTAATAAGATTCAACTATTGATTCTCATTATTTTCATTTTTAGGATTCAAATTTTTTCTTCTTAATTGGCCACAAGCAGCTTCTATATCTGAACCAAGTTCTCTTCTAATAGTTGCTACAATTCCGTGGTCATTTAGATAATCTCTAAATTTTATTATATTTTCATTTGAGCTTTTTGTAAATTTTCCGTTTTCAATTTTGTTGATTGGTATTAAGTTAACGTGGCATAACATTCCTTTTAGTAGGTTTGCAAGTTCTTTTGCATCTTGCATATTGTCATTGTTATCCTTAGCTAACGCATATTCAAATGATATTCTTTTATTTGTCATTGCAATATAATCTTTGCAAGCTTTAATTAATTCTTCTACACTGTATCTATTATTTACTGGCATCATGCTTGAACGTTTTTCGTTATTACTTGCGTGTAATGATACTGATAGTGTACATTGTATATTTTCTTTTGCTAAATCATATATTCTTGGAACTAATCCGCTTGTAGATACGCTTATATGTCTAGCACCTATTCCCAATCCCTTTGGATTGTTTAATATTCTTATTGCTTTGATTACATTGTCATAGTTGTCCAATGGTTCTCCAATTCCCATGAACACTATATTCGAAATCTTGTCGCCAGTATCTTGCTCTATTGCTAAAATTTGCTCTACAATCTCTCCTGCCGTAAGGTTTCTTACAAATGGAATTCCTGTTGATGCACAGAATTTGCATCCCATTTTGCAACCAACTTGTGATGAAACACACACTGATTTTCCATAATGGTATTCCATCAATACTGATTCTATAATATTTCCATCTAAAATGTCAAATAAATATTTTTTTGTTCCATCTGACGATTCCAATTTTTTTAATATATTGTAATTACAGATTGTATAATTATTTTTTAGTTTTTCTCTTAATTCCAAAGAAAGATTTGTCATTTCATCAAAGTTTTTTACTTTTTCTTGGTATAGCCATTTAAAAATCTGCTCTGCTCTAAAGCCTTTTTCTCCAATCGATATAAGCTCTTGTTTCAAATCTTCTAAGTCATAATCTTTTATATTTTTCATTTTATCTCTTTCTATTTTACTTTTAATCTTATTTCTTCTAATCTCTTCTGATATGCATCTATTAAATCTGCTTCATATTTAAGCTTTGGTTCTTTTACTCCTAGCATCTCTAAGATTTTTTTAGTTAGTAGAGGATTTAATACTAGAACTGGGCCTAATAAGTATGTTCCTATTAAATTGTTTACCCTTATTCCTTCTAGTTTGCTCTCTTTGTTAATTCCTATTCCTTTTTCTACTTTTGCAAAATAGTTTTCTTGATTGTCTGCATATATCATTGTAAATTGTGATTTATATCCTATTACTTTTATATCTTCAAAATCGCCTATAAATGCACTATTATGTCTGTGCATCATATCTCTTTTTGCATATAAGTCTAGTAAACCTAGAGCTTCTATTTTGCTCCCATCTTCATTTTCTATGTATTTTCCAAACACTTCGACTGCATTTCCGACTAGTAAAAATACCACTTTTTTGTCTATTAATTCTTTTATTCTTTCCTTGTATGGTTCTAATTTTTTTATAGCTAATTCTTGAATGCTTTCAGGCATCGGAGCCATGTATATCATATTAACATCTTCTGAAACAAATCTTGGTGTATCTGTTAAATCTGTTTTTATACATTCTACTTCATCAATACATTTTTCTAAATATTTTATATTAAACATGTCTCCATACAAATTACATACTTCAGGGAATAATACTTCTATTTTTATCATCTATTTTCCCTCCTTTATTCTGTTTCTTATGTTTTGTTGTAATGTTGCTAGCTTGTCCAAAGAGTCCAAATCAAATAATACATATATGTCTTTGTTTTTGTCTAATGATAAATATTTATAAGTTTCTGTCTCTTCTTTGTCACATATTATTTTTTCTTCTGGGATTCCTGCTAGTAAGCATCTAATTCTGTAGTCTTGTGAACGTATTCCACCTATTATTATTTTGTCTATATTTTCGTCTTTTAAGAATTCAAAATCTGTGTCATATATCCAAGTAATATTTTCTGGCCAATCTTCTCCGTCATGGATGTTTTCTATCATCATAATTATGTCTTTTTTGTTTGGTTCTCTTCTCACATAATCAAATACTCCAGATGTTGCAACCGGATTTCCTCCCTTAGTCATATAACTAATTATTTTGTATCCTTCTACTTCTTCATCCTCGTATCTCGATTTTGTTATTTTTAGATTTTTAAGTAATTCTTGTACTTTTTCGTCTGAAAATCCGTATTCTCTTAAAAATGTGATTACTGCAAGTTCATTATATATGTTGAATATACTATTATTGTTTAGTAGTTTGTATTCTTCTTCATGTCCTTTTCTATCCACTATTGCCTTATTTGCTTGGTAATCTATTTTTGTAATGTGATAATCTGCTTGTTTTGACTTGAAGTCACAGTTTGGGCAATAACCATTTCCAATATGATTATTTCTTACATAATTATATTTCATCTTAGTATGACATTTTGGGCATACCGCTATATCGTTTATTATGTTTGGACATTCCTCATAGTCTGAGTCCAATTTATCTATTCCATAATAAACTTTCTCGTTTTCTGCTCCTAAACTACTGCTTATTAAGTCATCTGCATTTAATATTAACTTTGTTTCTTTTGGCAAATTAGAATTTATAATATTAAATATAAATTCTGGATGTGCATTTCTTCTTAATGAATCTCTAATTAAATTTGTGCATATTAAGTAATTTGGTTTTATGTAAGGATAAACTTTTGGTGAACTTCTTTCATCTACTTCGAATATTGCCATGTCTCCCTTTACTTTTTGTCCTAATGTTACTCCTTGTACCAAGCTGCTTGCAATTCCTGCGTTTACATTAGATCCAGCCTTGTTGTTTATAACTTTATAACCACAATTTTCTAAACAATCTAGTAGTAAGTTTGCTACTGTTGTTTTTCCATTTGTACCAGTTATTGCTATAACTATTTTTGGTTTTTCCACCATTCCCAAAAAATCCGGGCATAATGACAATGCTACTTTTCCTGGAAAATACGATGCTTTTCTTCCTAGTATTTTTAATGCTAAATTTGCGCATTTTGCTACTGTTAGTGCAAAATAAAATCTAAAAGTTTTCTTCATTTTTATCCTCACTTTTTCTAATATAGTTTATCATACAACATTATTAAGCATTTTTTTACATCATTTAATTCTTTATAAAATGCTTGTGATCTCATGTCATTTATTTCTTGGAATTCTTGTAATTTGTTTATTTTTTCTTCACATTTTTGACATGTTGTTTTAATTTCTTTTTGTTCATTTATTATTTTTTCTAATTTCTGGTTTATTTCTCCTACTGCTGTTGCAAGTGTTGCTTCTTCTTCTATTTTCATAAGTCCACCTGCTTTCTTTTATTTATCTATTTTTATATGAACATCTTTTAATTGTTGTTCATCAACCTTGCTTGGTGCATTCATCATAACATCTCTTGCCTTTTTGTTTTTAGGGAATGCAATTATTTCTCTTATATTTTGTGTGTCTGCAATCAACATTACCATTCTATCTAATCCTGGTGCTGCTCCTGCATGTGGTGGAGTTCCATATTTGAACGCTTTGTATAATGCTCCAAATCTTTCTTTTACAGTTTCTTCTGAATATCCTGCAATTTCAAACGCTTTTACCATTAGTTTTGGATCGTGATTTCTAACTGCTCCTGATGCCATTTCATAACCATTGCATACTAAGTCATATTGATATGCTAATATGTCTAATGGTTCTTTACTTTCTAATGCTTCTAAACCGCCCTGTGGCATCGAAAATGGGTTGTGGTTGAAGTCTATTTTGCCTTCGTCCTCATTGTATTCATACATTGGAAAGTCTACTATAAAGCAGAATCTATATACATTTTTTTCTAGTAAGTCTAGTCTTTTACCTAATTCTATTCTTACTTGTCCAGCTATTTTTTGTGCTTTTTCTAATTTGTCTGCTACAAAGAATATGCTGTCTCCTTGTTTTGCTCCTAGTTTTTCTTCTAATCCTTTTAGTACATCTTCTGTAATAAATTTTGCTATTCCACCTTGTACAGTGTCGCCTTCTTCTATTTTTGTCCAAGCTAAGCCTTTTGCTTTTTGCTCTTGAACTGCAAATTCTGTCATGTTGTCAAAGAATTTTCTTCCTTGACTTGCTCCATTTGGAACAACTATTGCTTTTACAATGTTTCCTTTAAATGCATTGAATTCAGTATTTTTAAATATTTCTGTTGCATCTTGAATTATTAAAGGATTTCTTAAATCTGGTTTATCTATTCCGTATTTTTCCATTGCTTCCCTATAAGGAATTCTTATGAATGGTCCTTCGTCTACTTGCCAATTTGTATGCTCTTTAAAGACTGCTGGAATTACTTGTTCTATAACTCCTAAAACGTCTTCTTGTGTAGCAAATGCCATTTCGAAATCTAATTGATAGAATTCTCCTGGTGCTCTATCTGCTCTTGGATCTTCATCTCTAAAGCATGGTGCAATTTGATAATATTTATCAAATCCTGATATCATTAATAATTGTTTAAATTGTTGTGGTGCTTGTGGTAGAGCATAAAACTCTCCTGGATGTAGTCTGCTTGGCACTAAGAAATCTCTTGCTCCTTCTGGTGAAGAGTTTGCAAGTATTGGAGTTTGTATTTCTGAAAATCCTAATTCGTCCATTTTTGCTCTTAAACTTTTGATTATTTTGCTACGTAGCAAAATATTTTTATGAATTGTATCATTTCTTAAATCCAAGAATCTGTATTCTAATCTTAGATCTTCTCTTACAGAAGAAATATCTGCTTTTTCAGAGTTTACCTCAAAAGGAAGTGTTGATTCACATTCTCCAAGTAATGTGATTTTTTTAGCATCTATTTCAATATCTCCTGTTGACATTTTAGGGTTCTTGTTTGAACGTTCAACAACGAAACCATCCACAGATATTACACTTTCTGTGCATAATTTTGCCATTTGCTCTTTTAATTCTTCGCTAGATATAACTACTTGGGTTATTCCATATTGATCTCTTAAATCAACAAAAGTCATTCCACCTAAGTTTCTTATTTTTTGTATCCAGCCGGCAAGTCTCACTTCTTGTCCTACATTTTTAATTGTTAATTCGCCACAATTATTGGTCCTATATTTATTGGTCATTTTCATCAAGCCCTTCTTTGTATAATTTTATGTAAAAACTCTTTTATATTTTACTACTAATTTACTTAAAAGTCTATATTTTTGAGCTATTTTTCTTGATTTTTCCATATAATAAATGTATAATCTTTATATATTACTGATAGGAGGACAAATTATGGAGAAAACAACAATTAAAGATTTATATCGCGACAGCGAAAAATATATAGGTCAAGAGGTCGAAATTTCTGGTTGGGTTAGAACAGTTAGAGATTCTAAAACTTTTGGATTTATAGAATTGAACGATGGTTCTTTTTTGAATAATTTACAAATAGTTTTTACAGATAAATTATCAAACTTCACAGAAGTTTGTAAAGTTACAATTAGTTCTACTTTAATAGTAAAGGGAACTATTGTTAAGACTGAAAATGCTAAGCAACTTTTTGAAATGCAAGCAAATTCAGTTGAAATATTTAACCTTGCAGATAGTTCTTATCCGCTTCAAAAGAAAAGACACTCTTTTGAATATCTAAGAACTGTTGCACATTTACGTCCAAGAACTAATACTTTCAGTGCAGTTTTTAGAGTTAGAAGTGTTGCAGCTTTTGCAATACACGAATATTTTCAAAAGAATGGATATGTTTATTTAAACAGCCCAATTATCACTTGTGCAGATTGTGAAGGTTCTGCTGAAATGTTTAAGTTAACAACACTTGATTTAGATAAGCCTCTTCCACAAAAAGATGGTCATACTGATTTCTCACAAGATATATTTGGTAAAAAAGCTTATATCACAGGTTCTGGACAATTACACGGCGAGACTTTCTCACAAGCTTTCGGAAAGATTTACACATTTGGTCCAACATTAAGATCAGAAAATTCTAATACCAAAACTCACACAAATGAGTTTTGGATGATGGAGCCAGAAATATCTTTCTGTGATTTAGAAGAATTGATGAATATTGAAGAAGATTTCTTAAAATATGTTGTAAAGGCCGTTTTAGAAAGATGTCCGGAAGAAATGGAATTCTTTGATAAGTTTGTAGAAAATGGATTAATTGAGAAACTAAAAAGAGTTATTTCTTCTAGCTTCACTAGAATAGACCACAAAGAAGCCATAGATATTTTGAAAAAAGCAGATAGAAAGTGGGAATTCCAACCTGAATACGGAGAGGACTTAGCAAAAGAACACGAAAAATATATTACAGAATATTTTAATGGTCCTGTTTTTGTAAAGAACTGGCCAAAAGATATAAAATCATATTATATGAAATTGAATCCCGATGGAAAGACTGTTGCCGCAGTTGATCTTGAAGTTCCAGGTGCTGGTGAAATTATGGGTGGTTCTCAAAGAGAAGAAGACTATGATAAATTAGTTGCCCGTATGAATGAAATGCATATAAATACAGATGAATTATACTGGTATTTAGATCTTCGTAGATATGGTTCTGTTATCCATTCAGGATTCGGATTAGGCTTTGAAAGATTGCTTATGTACCTAACTGGTATGGAAAATATTAGAGATGTTATTCCTTACCCAAGAACACCAAATAATTGCGATTTTTAATCGTTTATTATAATCTAAATAGAAATAGCCCAAAAGTATGTTTATACTCTTGGGCTATTTTTATTTACTTATTTTTTGTCTTACATATTCATATAGCATTATTCCTGTTGCAACAGAAGCATTTAAACTCTCTGTTTTTCCTAGCATAGGAATCTTTACTTTTTTGTCAGCTATCTCTTGAACTTCTTTTGTAACTCCATTTGCTTCATTTCCAATTACAATTACTTTTTTATTGTATTTTACATCATATACACTTTCATCTGTATCAAGTGAAGTTACTATTATCTCAAATTTATTCTTTTTTATTTCTTTTAGTGTTTTGACCAAATCGTCAGTTTCTATTACACCTACTCTAAAAATTGCTCCCATTGTTGACCTTACAACTTTTGGATTGTAGCAATCAGCTGTATTTTTTGTAACTATTATTTGTTTTAAATTAACACTATCAGCCGTTCTTAAGATGGTTCCTAAATTTCCTGGATCTTGTATTCCATCTAGCACAAGTATAATATCTTGGTCATATTTTATTCTTGTATTAGGATTTGGCTTTTCCACTACTGCTAGTATTCCTTGTGGTGCAATCACATCTGTTAAAAAGTTAAATACTTTTTTGCTTACATATATACAGTCATATTTTGCAATCTCATATAATAATTTTTGTTCTATATTTCCTGCTTCTAAGCACTCTTCACAAATGACAATTCTTTTGATGTGTGCCTTTTCTTCTATCGCTTCTTCTATTATTTTGATTCCTTCAATTACGTATAGTCCCGCTTCATCTCTATATTTCTTGTCTTTTAACTTTTTTATGTTTTTTACTATTTCATTATCTTTACTAGTAATAACCTGCATTGCGCTTCCTCCCCATTTTTATTTTCTACAAAACTTAGAAAATTATTACACTTTTTCTTCTACAATAATTGATTGTAACAAACCTTTAATTTTTTGAACGACTCTCTCTTCACTCATTTCGCCAATTTTTAATGTGATATATGGTTCTACTCCCGGAGAGAATCTTATATCAATTCCGTATTTTTTTACTAGATTATTTACAATTTCTTCATTAATTTTGATATTGTCTTTGTCCAGTATTACCATTATGCTTCTTTCTTTTTGAACAACTTTGATAGCACAAGCTTTACGAGCTAATATCTTAATTCTTGCCACTTCTATTAGATTCTCAACTTCTTTTGGCATACTTCCATATCTATCAATTATTTCATCAATAACATCTTCAATATCTTTTTCATTTTTGCATAGTGCTATATCTTGATAAATTTCTATCTTTTGAGCACTATCTTCAATGTATTTTTCTGGTATGTAGCTTGATAAATTAATGTCGATTTGTATGTCTTTCTCTTCTTTAACAGGAACTCCTTGCATTTCTTTAATAACTTCATCTAATAGTCTACAATATGTATCATATCCAACTTGTTCCATATGTCCTGATTGTATTTCTCCAAGTAGGCTTCCTGCTCCTCTTATCTCTAAGTCCCTCATCGCAATTTTAAAACCAGAACCAAATTCCGTAAATTCTTTAATTGCTTTTAATCTCTTATCTGCTACTTCTGTTAATAGTTTGTCTTTTCTATAAGTTATGTATGCATATCCTTGTCTGTCAGCACGTCCAACTCTTCCTCTTATTTGATAAAGTTGTGCTAATCCAAGTCTATCAGCATTTTCCACAATTATTGTATTTGCATTCGGTATATCAATTCCAGACTCTAGTATTGTTGTACAAACCAGCACATCTATTTTATGATTTATAAAATCCTGCATTATGCTCTCTATCTGGCTTCCTGTCATTTTTCCATGTGCAAATTCGACTTTGGCTTCTGGAACTAATTTTGATATTTCATTAGCTTTTTTTATAATCTGTTCCACATTGTTAAATAGATAGAATACCTGTCCTTTTCTTTCTATTTCCTTTGTGATGGCTTCTTTTATTATTTCATCATCATACTCTAACACATAAGTTTGTACAGGTTTTCTGTTTTGTGGTGGTTCATATATAACAGACATATCTCTTATTCCGACAATTGACATATGTAATGTTCTTGGAATTGGTGTTGCTGTCATTGTTAGAACATCAATATTTTCTTTGAGTTTTTTGATTTTTTCCTTATCTTTTACTCCAAATCTGTGTTCCTCGTCTATAATTAATAGTCCTAAATCTTTAAACTCAACATCCTGGCTCAATATTCTATGTGTTCCTATTACAATATCCACTTCTCCAAGTTTAAGTCTTCTAATAACTTCTTCTTGTTCTTTTTTCGTTCTAAATCTATTTAGCAATTCCACATTTATTGCAAAATCTTCCATTCTAGATTTAAATTCCTCATATTGTTGATTAGCCAGTATTGTTGTTGGTACTAAATATGCTACCTGCTTTTGATCCATCACCGCCTTAAATGCTGCACGAATCGCAACTTCTGTTTTACCATATCCAACATCTCCGCAAAGGAGTCTGTCCATTGGTTTATTTGATTCCATATCTTTTTTTACTTCTGATATACATCTTAATTGATCGTTTGTTTCTGTATATTTAAAGCTGTCCTCAAACTGTTTTTGCCAAGGCGTATCTTTTGAAAACATAAAGCCTTTTGCTTTTTGTCTTCTAGCATAAAGTTCTATTAAGTCTCTAGCAACTTCTTTTAAATTTGACTTTACCTTTAATTTGGTGTGTTCCCACTCTTTACTTCCTAATTTGTTTAGCTTTGGTTGAGCTTCTCCACCACCTACAAATTTTCTAATGTTGTCAAGCATATCTGTTGGGACATATAAAACATCGTCATTTTTATATTTTATTTTGATGTAATCCTTTGTAACTCCATCTGCTGTTGTTATAGTATTTACACCTATGTAGATTCCTATTCCTTGACTTCTATGTACTACATAATCACCAGCTCTTAGGTCCGCAAATACTACTTTTTCTCCTTGTTTAAAGCTATCTGTTGCTCTTTTTCTTTTTTGTTCCGAGCTGATAAAATCTTCGCCAGTTACTACCAACATATTTAAGTCATAATTTTCAAATCCTGCTGATAAACTACCATTAGATATAATTACTTTTTTGTTTTCTAATTCTTCTTGGATCGAATTTGTATATATTTGCTCCTTTGTATCATCCAGTTTTTCAAAATACTTGTATTTTATTTCTTCTTGTGCAAGTAATGTTTCTATCTTCTTAGCACCAGCTTCATTTCCAGCCAATACAAATACTTTTTTCTTTGCTTCTAACGCCTTCTTTATTTCAGCAGTTAATATGTTTAACTCACTCTTAAAAAAGTGCATATCTCTATATTTAAAATTGTATACATTTCTAGAGAATTTAGTGTTTTTCTTATTCTCTAGTAAATCTGTCTCGTATAAATAAATTGTTTGTCTATCTGTATTTTCTAGATTGTATTTCTCTATGTTTTTTATTGAATCCGGAACAGTTCTTCCTTTTTCTTGTAGAGCCTCTGCAAGTTGGAAATTATCTTTAACAATATTGTCCTGTCTTGTGTTTATTTTGTCTATATCATCTAATAGCAACAAATAATCGTTTTGTATATAATCTAAAAAGCAAGCTTGTTCATCATAAAAGCTATTAAAATATTTGTCTATTTTGTTTATATAGTTTCCTGCTTTTATTTCTTCTATATCCTCTGATACATTTTTTTGCCTATTCTGCTCTATTTGTTTGCATATATCTTCTATATTTTTAGTTAAAATCAATTCATGCGAAGGATATATTTTAGCATTTTCTAGCATCTTATTTGAACGTTGCGATGTTATGCTAAAGCTTCTGATTGAGTCTACTTCGTCTCCCCAGAACTCTATTCTTATTCCCTGAGTTTTAGTAGTTCCAATATCTATTATTCCGCCTCTTACACAAAATTGACCTTTTCCATCTACAATTTCAGCTCTTTCATATCCTAGATTTGATAATGTATGTTTTAACTCTTCTAGATTAAAAGTCTTTCCTGTTTTAAATTCCAATACATTTTTGTATATCTCTTCTTTTGAAATCATTTTTTGCATTATAGCTTCTACTGTTGTTACAATAATTAACTTATTTTCTGCAATATCAGATTTCTTTTTTTCAGTTTGGTCAAAGATTTTATTTAATGTTTCTATTCTTTCATAAGGCAAATCTTTGCTTTCCGCTTCATAGTCATATGGTGCAATTTCTCTTTTAGGAAAAAATATTACATTGTTAGTAAAATATTTTAAATCTTGTATTATTTTTCTCGCTTGTATCTCATTATATGTTACTATACATATATTTTTGTTCGAGTACTGCTTAGTTGCTTCTATTAATTGTATTTTTCCCACGCTAGATAAGCCCGATACTACTATCGGACTTATTTTATTTTTTACACATTCATTGTACTCTAAAAATTTAGGTAACTTCTCAATTTCTTTTATTAGGATATTCATATTTTCCTCACATTACTATGATACTACAAAAAGCCCTAAAAATCAATAGATATTATGTAACTTGCTTTTTTGCTAGTTTTGTGGTATACTTAATGTATATTTTACGGTAAAACCGTATTCATTAGGAGGACTTAAAATCATGTCTGGCGCAATCACAATTACTCAAAAAATCAAGTATTCATTAGGTTTTGCGACACCCCTCAACAAGCAGGTTACGCTTATGCGAGTCTTTTTTCCCGAGACGGGTGAAGAAGATTCTACTAAATGTCAAGCTATTTCCACCTTTGTGCGGAGGCACATTTCCAGAGATCTAAACATCCCCATCTCTAGCTTTTCCACATTTCATTGTAAGAAGAGCTGTGAGGGAAATTCTGAGGCAAGCTTTGTTGTACAGATTTTCTTTAGGAGACCCATGTTGGATGATGACACAATTAACGATATGATTTCACTTTTTACCGAAGTGCAGTCTCGCAATTAATTGCAGAGTCCTTCACGAAGAACAATCACTCTGATTGTTCTTCGTTTTTTATTTATCTATAATTTTAGTTATGTTTGCTATAAAATAATCAATGTCCTCTTTTGTATTTTCTTCTCCTAAAGTTAGTCGTATGCTTCCTTCTAAATAACTTCTTTCTAATCCTATTGCAAGCAATACATGTGACGGCAAACTACTTCCAGACGAGCAGGCTGATCCTCCTGATGCACATATTCCTATCTTATCTAACTCTAACAAAATCTGGTTAGAATCGCATCCTTTAAAGGACACATTTATATTTCCTGGCAATCTTTCTTTTAAATCTCCATTTATTTTTATATCTTTCACATTCTCTTTTAGTTGCTTTATGCAATACTCTCGTAATTCTAAAAGTTTCGCATTATATCTTTCTATATTAAAATTTGCCATTTCAATAGCTTTTCCAAGTCCCACTATTTCAGCAACATTTTCTGTTCCTGCCCTTTTGTCTTTTTCCTGATGTCCCCCATCCTGTATTTTATCAAAATTTACTCCGTCTTTTACGTATAATGCTCCGATTCCTTTTGGTCCATAAAATTTATGCGCCGACATTGATAACATATCTATATTCATTTTTTGAACATCTATCTTTATATTTCCTATTGCTTGCACAGCATCAGTATGAAATACAATATTTTTTTGATGTGCAATTTGTCCTATCTCTTTTATTCTCTGTATCGTTCCAATCTCGTTATTTGCGGTCATTATACTTATTAATATTGTGCTTTTCTTAATTGCTTTCTTTAATTCGTTTATATTTATAAATCCTTTTTCATCCACGTTTAGATATGTCACTTCAAATCCAGCTTTTTCTAATGTTTTGCACGTATTCAAAACTGCATGGTGCTCTATCTTTGAAGTTATTATATGATTTCCTTTGCATCTATTTGCATACGCAAATCCTTTTATCGCCAGATTATCACTCTCGCTTCCACATGATGTAAAATATATTTCCTCGCTTTTACAATTCAACGCTGTTGCCACCTGTCGTCTAGCCTGTTCTATTGCTCTTTTTGAGTTTCTTCCTAAAGAATATAAGGCTGACGGATTTCCGTAATTGATTTCAAAATATGGTATCATTGCATTTAATACTTCTCTTTTTACCGGAGTGGTAGCAGAATGGTCAAAATATATAGTTTTCACATTGATTCACACTCTTTCCATTTTATTGTTATTATATTATATGTTCGAAGTATTTAAATGATAATACAGGATTGATTTTCTTATCAATCCTGTGTTAGGTTTTCCAATATTTTATTTGCTGCATTTCTTCCACTTCTTGCTGCCCAAGCGACAGTAGCTTTCTCTCCTGCAACATCTCCTCCTGCATAAACATTTGGAATTGAAGTTTGCATATCTTCGTTTACTAAAATATATCCTTTTTCATTTTGAGCAAATTTAGAGATTACTTCTTTATCAGGTCTCGCTCCTGTTGCAAATAGTACATAATCAATATTAAGTATAAAATTGCTTCCTTCTACATTTTTAGGAGATTGATTCCTACTTTCTGATTCTGTTTTTATACATTCTATTTTAGAAACTTTTTCTAAATCTTCTGACAATATCTTTACAATATTTGTTTGAAATAAAAACTGGACATTATCATTTTTTGCCTCTTCTATCTCTTCTTTACTAGCTGGCATCTGTTCTTCTGGTCTTCTGTATATTATAAGAACTTTGTCTGCTTCTAACCTTTTCATAGTTCTTGCAGCATCAAGAGCAACATTTCCTCCACCTATCACGGCTACATTTTTTCCTTTATAAGAACTATGCCTTTTATTTTCCAGAAAAGCATTTGCACTATATACACCTTTGAATTCTACTCCTTCTATTCTTGGGCTTTGACCAACATTTGCTCCTATTGCTACAAATATTGCATCGTATTCCTTTTGCAAATCTTCTAATTTAATATTCTCACCTAGCTCAAAGTTTCTTTTTGCTTCAATACCCAATGCAAGTATTTTATTTATTGTTTCTTCAACTATTGTTGGCTCTAATCTAAAATCAGGAATTCCATACGATAGTATTCCACCCAGTTTTTCATTCTTTTCATATATTGTAACTTGTACCCCTTTTCTTGCTAAAAACGCCGCACAAGTCAACCCTGCTGGTCCTCCACCTATAATCGCAACTTTCTTACTTGTTAATCTTTCCTCTACTTCTTTTGGAATCGGCCATCCTTCCTTTAAGCTCATATCACCTATCATTGCCTCCATTTTTCCGATAGATACGGGCTCACCTTTTATACCTCTTACGCAACTGCCTTGACATTGCTGACTATGTGGACATATTCTTCCACAAATTGCTGGAAGTACTGTTGTACTAGATAGTTTTTCAAAAGCTTTTTTTATATCATTTTCATGTATAAATGCTGGTATATCATTTTGAAGTGGACATCCTTTTTCTTTGCAAGGTTTTGTAATACAATTTAAACAATAGTTCCTTATTTCTTCATATTCGTTCATATTAGCTTTCTCCTATATTTTCAACTTTTCCTCATCTGCTTTTTGTTTTACTTGCTTTAAATCTTTCCAAAATTCTATTTTCTTTGTTTCATCTCTTAACAGAGCTGCCGGATGCCAAGTTGGCATATACATTATACCTTTCTTTTCTATCCATTTTCCTCTTGAAGCAGTTATTCCATATTCTTCCCCAACTATATTTTTTAAAGCTGTACTTCCTAAAAGCACTATAATTTTTGGTTTTACTAGCACTACTTGATTTCTTAGATAATTTAGACAAGCCTTTGCTTCATCTGCCTCTGGAACTCTATTTTGTGGAGGTCTACATTTTACTATATTTGCTATGTATACTTCATCTCTATTTATTTCTAATGCTTGAAAAGCCTTGTTCATAAGTTGACCAGCCTTACCAACAAATGGTTCTCCAAGCCTGTCCTCGTCTGCTCCTGGTCCCTCTCCTATAAGCATTACATCTGCATCTTTGTTTCCTACTCCGAATACTATATTCGTTCTGTTTGTGCATAATTTACATTTCTTGCAATTCTTTATTGATTTCTCTAATTCTTCCCAATTTTCATACATTCTTTAATCCTCTTTTACACATTTTCCCAATAATCTTATTTTTACCTTCTCTTTCGTATCTATCTCTGCTTTAACTCCTATCGGAATTATAGACTTTTTATCTATATGTCCAAAATTATCAGATTTAATAATTGGTATTTTTACATCACCTATGGCATTCTTTATTATTTCTTCTAATGATATATTTGTTGGATGTTCATAATTTCCAATCCATAATCCTGCTATATCTTCAAATACTCCATTTTGTTTTAAGTAATAAATACAGCTATTTACTATTCTAGGAGTTGACTCAAATCCTAACTCCTCTAAAAATAGTATTTTTCCTTTTAAATTCACTTTGTATTTGCCACATATTAGTTTCATAAATGTAAATAAATTTCCACCTATTAATTCGCCCTGAGTTTGTCCTTCTTTTATTGTAATGTACTCAGCATCATCTAAATTATTAACTCCCTCACAGAATACTTTAATAAACTGATTATAAGCATAATCGCTGTCCCAAGAAGTCAAAGATTTAAAAGTTGGTCCGTGATAAGTTACAAGCCCTGTTTTACTATTAATTACATTTAATATACTTGTGTTATCGCTAAACCCACACAAAATTTTAGGATTTTGTTTTATTGTTTCATAATCAATATAATCTAATGTTGTGTTAGAATCTTCTCCACCTTTTACACACATTATTGCTTTTACTTCTTTATCTGCAAACATTTCGTTTATGTCTTTTGCTCTATTTTGTGAATTTGTTATAACTTCGTTTTCACCAAATACATATTTTCCAAATTTCACATTAAATCCAGCTTTTTCCATAAGCGAAATCGAAGCATTTATATATTCTAAATCATCTTGCTTGATACAGTTTGATGGTGCTATTACTCCTATTGTGTCGCCTTTTTTTAATTTATTTGGTAACATTCTATTCTCCCTTCATGCCTAGTATTGCAATGTTTCTTCCTGATCTTTCTTTGTCAACTCTATATGAATGCATAATCTGTGAGTTGCACACTGTACAGATTTTACTCTCTATAATATTTTCCGGTAACAGTCCAGAATTTTCTAGCAATAGTCTATTTATCAATGTTGTGTCAATTTTGTATTTTTCCAAGCTTTCTTTTTCTATTATATCATCATTTCTTCCTAAATACGAAAATGTTTTTTCAAATATATCTTTTACATCTTCTTTAACTTCAAAATGACACTTTCCTATGCAAGGTCCTATACAAGCAATTATATCTTTTGGATTAGACTGATAATCTCTAACCATCTGCGCTACAGCTTTTTTTCCTATTTTTTGGACTGTTCCTCTCCAGCCAGAATGAATGTTGGCAATTACTTTTTTGACTGGGTCATATAGTAAAATAGGAGTACAGTCAGCAAAGCTTAATGTTAAATCTATATTTTCTTTTTCTGTAATAAATCCGTCTACATCATTATAGTTTACATCTGTTCTATCCACATTTTCTATACAATCTGTGTGTGACTGATGTGGTCTTATTAAGTTTTCTCTTTCTATTTCCAATGCTTTGCATATCTTGTTATAATTTTCTTCAAGTTCTTGATTTGTTAATGTTTTCTTGTTATAGTTCAAAGGTCTTAGCGTATAACAATTTATTAGATTGTCAAATTCAAGTAATCTTCTAAATTGCAAATATTCTATTCCATCTTTTTTTATATGTAAAACATTCTCATTAGATAAATCCATTTTAATCTCCTATTCGATTTTTTATTTCTTCTAACACCGCTTCCCTGTTCAATTTTCCTACATAGTTGTAATTATTGCATTGTCCTTCATCAAATCTGCATATAGACTTATAACTACAATATTCACATGGGGTCTTTTTATCTTTAGTATTGTAATATGGTTTTATATCTATATTACCACTCAATATCTCTTGTGAAATTTGCTTTATTATTTTATCTGTATATTTTTGTAAATTTTCAAATTGTTCTTTCGTTATAGCACTTGTATCTCTACTACTTAGCTCTCCATCCTTCTTCATTCCAGCTGGTATTATAGAGCTTGTTCCCTGTTCTTCTATTTTGGTATCCATCTTTTTGATGATATTCACATCAGCAAGTATAAGTCCTTTCATCTTGAACTTCTGCTTTATTTGATTTTCTATTTCTTCATCTGTCATATTTCTATCAGCACTTGTTGATGGCTCTATTAAATTAAAGTACAACACTCCTGCTGGTATAAAATCCTCTTCTTTGCAAGTTTCATTTAAATAAGTAAGTAGCTGTAGTTGCAAGCCTGACATTACTTTATTTAAGTCTATGTTTTTTACAGAAGATTTATAATCAATTATTCTTACATAAGTTCCGTCAGGATTTTTTAAGATGTCTACTCTATCTATTTTTCCTTCTATTTCCACTCTTTTTCCACTTTCAGTTGTTACTACTATCGGCTTTCTGCCATTTTTTCCAAATTCCAACTCGTGACCAAATACTTGAAATTCACTTTGCCTAATACTTTGAACAATATATTTAATAGACATTGTTATAACTTCTTTTAACCTTCTTGTTAGTGCTCTATATTTAGCTGTTGCTGTAAATTTGTAGTTTCTATTTGTCTTTAATTTGTTGTCTATTATTTCTGATATTATATTCTCAAGCTCTTCGTCTTCTATATCTTTTATACTTATATTTCTATCTTCTATTTCTTGAAAGAATCTATCTATAACATCGTGCATAAATGATCCTGTGTCCATAGCTTCCACACTAAATGTTTCTTTGTCATTTAATTTCAAACCATATTTTAAATAATATGAAAATGGACAACCGCTATACTGTTCCAACTTTGATACACTTGTTTTTAAAGTATCTCCATATAATTTCTTTACATTTTCTTCATTTATTTTTTCTGTTACAGCTTTATAATTTAGCCCCTTTATAGCAGACTCAAGTTTGTCTTTCCATTCTGGACTTTCCATATAAATATTATAAATATTAAACCATTTTTTATCTATCTCTTTACCATCTCTAAATTCTCTTAAGTTTGTAATCAATTCTTCAAATGTTGTTTTCTTTGTTAATATTACAGACTCTCTATTTATAATATCACTTTCTTCTTTCAGGTTTGTAAACATTTTCTTTATTCTTGATATTAACATTGAAGGTCTTAATGAACTTCCTTCCATATCAGAAGAAGAATATGACAAATACATCTTTTCTTCTGCAGTTGTAAAAGCTTTGTATATATTGAAATTATCTTCGTATATTCTTTCTATTGTTCCTTTTGCAAGTTCAACTCCATTTGCCTTAATTACATTTCTGTCGTCATCATTTAAAAAGCCTTCAGCTTTATTTATAGAAGGAAACATTCCGTCATTTAATCCGATTATAAAAATAGCCCTAATCTTATGACTTCTAGATCTATCTACATCTCCTACTGTAACTTCGTCTTGCCCCATTGGTATTGTTCCCAGTTTGCTTTCAGAAAGTCCTGTTTTCAATATTTGCATATAACTGTCGAAAGTAATTTTTTCTTCTTCAAAAACAAGTACCATTTCATCTAAAACTTGCATAACCGTTTTCCAACTTGTTTCATATTCAGATGCTACATTTACTTCTCCAATATCATTTAAAGCCTTTATCTTGTATTCCAACTTTTTGTTAATCCTATTATCTAATAAAAATTTATATAATTCCTCTGAAATTTGTTTGGCTGTTTTCTCTCCTGCTAAATTGCTTTTTAGCTTTATTAATGGATTTACTATCTCTCTTCTAATTTCATTTATATGATTTATTTTATCTGTTCCTACTTGATCTTCATCATGGAAATACCAATCATCCTTGTACCATCTGCTACCTTTTATATCCCACTTTAAGGCATAATTCTCAATTAAACATATGTCTTCAAATGGTATATCAGTAAATCCTGCTTTCACATAATTAAACACACTATCATATGACCAATTCTTTGCAAATATATCTAATATAGCTAATAAATACTTAACCAAAATATTTTGGCTCAATGATCGTTTTTCATCTATGTACACAGGAATATTATATTCATTAAAAATAGCTTTGCACAAATTAGAATATGTTTCTATATTCTTTGTAATTACTGCAATATCTCTGTATCTGTAGTTTTCCTGTCTTACAAGTTTTGTAATTTGCTTTGCCACTTCTTCTATTTCTGAATATTGATTATTTGCTAAAAACAACCTCAAATTTTCTACAACTTCTTCATCTTTCTTGTAAGGAATACTATATAGATTTTCTTCAATGTGCTTTAATTCTTTTGATTTAAATCTATAAATATTTTCTAGCTTGATCGGATCCTCTACTGTTATTTTATTGTCTTTGGCAAGTTTTAATATTTTTTCTATTGTTTCTTTGTTTGTATAAAAAATATCTTTACTTGCATCTTTATCTCTTATTAATGAATCACTTGTAATTGCTATTGTTACCTTAGTTGCCATTTTCATAAGTTTTGCAATTATTGAATATTCCTGTTTTGTAAATCCAACAAACTCGTCTATATATATTTCTGTGTTTTTAAACATATCACATAAGTCTAATTGCTCTTCTAAAAGAGAAAGCGAATCATTTTCATCTATGTAATTGTTTTTTATTTTATCTTCAAATTTACTATATACTGTATAAATATCTTCTAGCTTACTGCTTAAATATTTGTCGTTCTCGCCAATTTGTTCTTTTAAGTTTGCTAAATTCTCTAGTGTGACTCCATGTTTCTTTAACTCTGTAAGTTGAGTAAGTACCATATCAATATTATTATTTGACTTGTTCAAAAATTTCAAATTATTGTTTTTGCTTGCTAATATGCTATAAACTAGCATAGACTTTCCGCAATTTGATAATATAGTTTTCTTACTTCCACCAACATTGCTAGAAACTCTATGAGCCATACGAGCAAATGTTAAAACTTCCGCATCAATAATTGCGGATTTGTTTTGTTTTTCAACTGTTTTTAAAAGCTCTCTTTCTGCCGTAAAAGAAAACTGTTCAGGTGTTATTATATATTTTTTTCTACCATTATTTAAGTGGTTACTTATCTCTTCAAAAATGTAGCTAGTCTTACCGCTACCGCTTCTGCCATAAATTATTTGTAGACTCATATTTAACTTTCTCTTTTCCAATAAAATAAATATTGTTGGGCAATTCCTTCTAGTGCTCCAAACTTATCTCTTGCAATTTCTTGTATTTGCTTTTTATTAACCTTTGTTTCATCTTCATTGTGTATGTACAAATCATTCATAACTCTTCTAACCCATACATCAACTGGAAACACATCAAATCTCTTTAATGTTGAAAACAACATTATACAATCTGCAACTTTTGGACCTACTCCTGTTAATGTTAATAATTGTTTTCTTACCTCATTTGTCGGTTCTTGTTTTAAATTCTCTAGGTTAATCTTTCCTTCTTTTATTTTCTTAGTAGTTTCATATACATACCTATCTCTAAAGCCCAATCCCAAATCTTTTAGATCTTTCACACTTGCCTGTGATAATTCGTCTATTGTAGGAAATGTGTAATAAGATGTTCCTCTAAATTTAATCTCTTGTCCGTATTTTGCAGACATTCTTTCTATTATTCCTTTTATTCTTGGGATATTGTTGTTTGCTGATATTATGAAAGATATTATCATTTCCCATAAGTCTTGGTTTAGTATTCTAATTCCTTCTCCATATTTTATGCTTTCTTTCATATTATCATCAACCAAAGAAAGTGTCTTTTTTATTTCTTCATAATTTCTGTCTAAATCAAAATAGTATTTGCAAATATCTTCTATGTCTCCATTGCATATTCCAGTAATTACAATGTCCTTTTCTTCTTTAACATTTAGTACATTATGTCCAAATATTCCGGTGTAACTTCCATCTGGTTCTTCATTCCATCTAAAACATTGTCCACATTCGAATATATCTTTTACTTTAAAAGATTTACAATTTTTTATTATATATTTTTGTTCCATATTTTTTCCTTTTTTCTATCTTTTTGCTATTTTATAATATCATTATCTAGCAGTTTTTTCAAGGAAAATAATTAATTTTAGAATTCTTTAAACAGTATATTTATTCCAAAATAAAAAAACACACAAATCTGTATTTAGCATTTGTATGTTTTCATTTTTTATCTTTATTTAGCATAGTTTATGGTCAGACTACCAGATGTTGAATTCCAGTCTTCATCCCATCCCGTTGGCATTTTTCCTTCTTTGAATGGTACATTTACTGTTATTGATGGTATTCCATAAAAAAGTTGAATTCCCACACTTTTTACACTATTCGGTATTGTTATATTAGTCAAGCTATTGCATGCGGCAAAAACAGTATTTCCAATTTTTATCACACTATTAGGTATTACCACTTTGGTTAATGCTTGACTTCCTACAAATGAATAATTTCCTATCTCTTGAATTCCGTCTGAAATTATTATTTCACTTATTGTTTCTTGTTTATGATAATATCCGAAAGTAGTATTTCCAGAGCATATTGAGTCTGCCCAAAAGGTATTATAGCCATCTCCTATTTTTTTTATTTTCTTTACTGGTTTTCCTTTAATATAATTAGGTATTACAACTGTCGTATCATTTCCTTTATAACAATTCAATGTAAGTGTTCCATCATCCTCTTCTGTGTATTCCCAATCATCTATATTTTCAGGTTCAACTATTTCAGTACCATTTGTGACTTCATCAATCCAGCTCGATGCTTTATTTAAGTCCTCCTGTTCATTTTCTTTTGCTTGTCCATACTTGTTCCTTGCTTCTTTGGATTTTTGTATTATTCCATTGTTATCTAGTACCAAGCTGATACTCACTCCTGCTAATATCAAAAGTACTACTATTGTTACAACTAGTGCAATTAGGGTTATACCCTTTTGTTTTTTTAACATAATTTTTTCCTCCTGTGTTTTTTTGATTTTTAGTTTTATTTGTCCATATTTATTGTTCTCCTTTTTGCACTTTTTTTATTAAATATGTTATTCAATAAAAAATCTCAGAAGCGCAATTCGTTTGCCTTCTAAGATTTTCTCGTTTTTCACTATTTCATAGTTTTATAATTCTTTGTTTTAGCCTATTGACTTTTTCCTTACAGTTGTGCTATATATAGAAATAGCTAGTTTTAATTGAATAACATATTCAATTAAAAAGATTATTTAGTTTCATTTGTTAAAAACAAAGGCATCTGAAAGTATTTTTCTCTTTCAAACGCCTCTGTTTTTTATTATACTCTTTATAGTTTACTACACTACTCAAACTACTTTGAGTACGCATTTTAATCGAAATTTATTCTGCTTTTATTACTATTTCGTCATCTTTTGCTGTTGCTACTGCTTTCTTTCCTGGTTTTATTATTCCATCTAAGATTGCTTCTGCAATTTTATCTTCTAACATATTTTGTATAGATCTTCTTAATGGTCTTGCTCCGTAATTGTTGTCTACGCCTTTCTTAGCAATTAACTCTTTTGCTGAATCGTCAATTTCCACTTTGTAGTTTTGAAGTTCTAATCTCTTTTGAACTTGTTTTAACATTATCTCCATTATTTTGTTTATATCTTCGTTGTTTAGTTTATGGAATACAATGATGTCATCAATACGGTTTATGAATTCTGGTCTAAATTGTTTCTTTAATTCTGCTAAAACTTCCTTTTTAATATTCTCATATTCTTGTTTCTCATTTTCTGCACTCTTGTCATTAGCAAATCCTAATTTGTTCTTGTCTGTTATTAGTTTTGCTCCAACGTTTGATGTCATTATTATAATTGTGTTTTTAAAGTTTACAGTTCTTCCTTGTGAGTCTGTTAGTCTTCCATCTTCTAGTATTTGTAATAACATATTCATTACATCAGGATGAGCTTTTTCCATTTCATCAAATAATATTACTGAATATGGTTTTCTTCTTACTTTTTCTGTAAGTTGACCACCTTCGTCATATCCAACATATCCTGGAGGCGAACCTATTAATTTTGCAACAGAATGTGATTCCATAAATTCTGACATATCAATTCTTATCATTGCATCTTCATTTCCAAACATTGCTTCTGCTAATGCTTTTGCAAGTTCTGTTTTACCAACACCAGTTGGTCCTAAGAATAAGAATGAACCTGTTGGTCTGTTTGGATCTGTTAGTCCCACTCTACCTCTTCTTATAGCTTTTGCTACTGCAGACACCGCTTCGTTTTGACCTATTACTCTCTTATGAAGATTCTCTTCTAAGTGTCTTAGTTTATCACTTTCTGTTTCTGTAATCTTGTATGCAGGAATTCCTGTCCATCTTGCAATAACTTCTGCTATGTTTTCTTTATTTAGTGTAATTACGTTTTTAGTATTGCCATCTTTCCATTTTGCCTGTTCTTCTTCCAATTTTTCTTTTTTAGTTCTTTGTTTATCTCTTAATTTAGCTGCTTTTTCAAAGTTTTGTGTTGCTATTGCTTCATCTTTTTCTTTGTTGACTTTTTCTATTTCTTCTTCTAATTTTCTTATTGAGTCTGGTTTTGTATATGATTGCATTTTTACCTTTGAAGCCGCTTCATCAATTAAATCTATCGCTTTATCTGGTAAATATCTATCATTTACATATCTTATTGATAAGTCAACTGCTGCTTTTATGGCATCATCTGTTATTTTTACATTATGATGAGCCTCATATTTATCTCTTAATCCTTCTAGTATTTTTATTGCATCTTCCTCAGATGGTTCTTCTACTGTTACAGGACTAAATCTTCTTTCTAGTGCTGCATCTTTTTCTATATATTTTCTGTATTCGTTTGTTGTTGTTGCTCCTATTACTTGAATTTCACCTCTTGCCAAAAGTGGTTTTAAAATATTTGCTGCATCAACTGCGCCCTCTGCAGAACCAGCTCCAACTATTGTATGGATTTCATCTATGAATAAGATTACATCTCCTGCTTTTCTTACTTCATCTAGTGATTTTTTGATTCTTTCTTCAAAGTCTCCTCTATACTTTGCACCAGCTACCATACTTGATATGTCAACACTTACTACTCTTTTATTCTTTAATGTCTCTGGTACATCTCCTGCAACTATTTTCTCAGCTAATCCTTCTGCGATAGCAGTTTTTCCAACTCCTGGTTCACCAATTAAACAAGGATTATTCTTTGTTCTTCTTGATAATATTTGGATTACTCTATCTATTTCTGTACTTCTTCCTATTACTGGATCTAGCTTTCCTTCTGTTGCTCTTTTTGTTAAATCACTTCCATATTGATTTAATGTTGGTGTAGAATTGAAGCTTCCTCTATTTGATCCTCTTTTTGCTCCTTGTTCTTTGCTATCAGTTTCATTTATTGTTTTGACAATTTCGTTGTATAATTTTTGAGGATTTACATTTAAATCCATCATTATTCTTACAGCTACACTGTCGCCCTCTCTCATTATACCAACTAACAAGTGCTCTGTTCCTATATACTGGCTGTTTAATCTTCTTGCTTCCATAAACGCATTTTCTATTACTCTTTTTGTTCTTGGAGTAAATCCTATTGCATCTATACCTGTAATAGAAGCTTCTTCATTTATTCCTATAAGGTCCTCAATTTCTTTAAGCACTTCCGCACTGGTGACTCCTTGGTTTGCTAAAACTTTGCTTGCGACACCATTTGCCTCTTCTACTAATCCGTATAAAAGATGTTCTGTGCCAATATAATTGTGTCCTAATTTTGCTGCAATTTCATTTGCAATTTCTAATGCAATTTCTGCACTGTTTGTAAATTTGTATTTCATAATAATTCACTTCCTTCTTTGTATATTTTGACAAATTTACCCGTTTATAATCTGTCTAATTACCTCTGTTCTTTTTGCATCTCTTTCTTTTTTAGACATTTCTTTTCCTAGATATTTCTGTAGATTATATGGTTTTGTGTATAAATATAATTTTTTTATTTTGAAATCATTTAACTCTGCAATTACTCCCATATCTGTTCCTAGTTTCACATCTGATAGTAGGTTTAAACATTCATTGCTGCTCAATAATCTTGCATTTGATAGTACACCAAATGCTCTATAAACTTTATCAGCAAATCCAATTTCGTTTTTACCTAGATATTTTCTAGCAACTCTTTCTTGCTCTATGATTTTTTCTACTATTGTTTTCATATTTTTTACTATTTCTTGCTCTGTTACTCCTAGAGTTTGATTGTTAAATATTTGATACATATCTCCTACATTTTGATTTTCATCTCCATATATTCCTGTTATGCTCATTGCAAAACTATTTACTGCGTGAAATACCTTGTTTAAGTTTCCTGTCTTTGCTAAGCCTGGAAGATGCATTGTTACTGATACTCTTGCTCCTGTTCCAACATTTATTGGACAGGCTGTTAAGTATCCATATTTTTCGCTATATGCATATGGTAATAATTTTTCCATTTTTTGATCTAATTCAACTGCCAAATTCATAAGCTCTTCTAAAACTATTCCCTCTCCAAAAACTTGAAGTAATAAATGGTCTTCGCTATTTATCATTATGCAGATGTTTTCTTCTTTGTTTATCGCGATTGCTGTGTTCTCACCTTTTTCTATAAAATCTGGTGTGATTAATTTTTTCTCTACTAATGATATTTTAGTTATTTCATCCATATCTTTTAGTTTTAATAATTGAAGTCCATAGCCTAATGAAGGGATGATTTCTTCAACCTTGTCTAAGATTTGCTTTTTTTCGTCTTCACTGCATTTGTTTTCAAATTTAAATCCTTTTAAATTTCTTGCTAGTCTAACTCTTGTACTAACAACCACATCTGAATCTTTTCCATTTTGTAAATACCAGTTTGACATATTATTACTTCCTTTCATTTAGTTTTTTGATCTCATCTCTTAATTTCGCTGCATCTTCATATCTCTCTTCTTTTATTGCTTGATTTAATTCTTGTGTTAATTTTTCTGTTTCGCTCATTTTCTTCTCTGGCTTTTTATTTTCACCTATGTTAGAAAGTTTCTCATCTATATTTAGAGGTTTTCTTCCTATATGTTTTGTTCCTCCTTGTATATTTCTTAATACACTTTCTAGTCTATCCCCAAACATATCATAATCAGAAGGACATCCTAAAAGTCCAGTTTTTATAAAATCATCATATAATTCTCCACAGTTATTGCACTGACTGTGTTTTTCTCTTACGAAACTTGGTAAAAGTTGCTCGTCTGTAAAGAAATCATCTAAGAAATTAGAAAAATGTATTGGCATATTAATTTTGAAATTATCAATTCCTAATTTAGATGCACAGTCCTCGCATAGCACCATTTCCTTTTTTACTCCATTAACGATTTGTGTATATTTTACATTTGCTTCATTCTTTCCACAATTTTGACATAACATAATAATTACCTCCTTTTATGTTTAGTCTTCAACTAAATTTACTAACATATTTTTAAATATGTTTGCTCTTAGTCGATCTCTATCTTTTGGGTCAATGTTTAAAACATTGTCACTCGTTGCGACCTTTAAAAGTTTTGCCTCATTTTGTGTTATCATTTTATATGATAGAAAATTGCTAATAAAAATGCTTACTTCTTGCGCTGTTATAGAATTTCCCATACTTGATATTATATGCATAAAATAATTGCTTTTTGTGATGTTTACTTTTGTAATTGTAATATGTCCTCCACCACCACGTTTGCTTTCTACATAGTACCCTTGCGTTGGTTTAAACCTTGTTGATATTACATAGTTTATTTGTGATGGTACACAATTAAATTTTTCTGCTAAGTCATTTCTTTGTATTTCTATTTTATTCTCTTCTTCAAAAAGTTCTTTTATAAATTCTTCTATCATATCTGACATTCTCATTTCAGTCGCCTCTTTTCTTTTTTGACTTTGACTTTCTTTGACCTATATAAATATTATAGCACGATTTTTTATGTTGTCAATATCTTTTTTTAAAAATTTTGAAATTTCTTCATAGGTCAATTAAAAATTTCACCCAAGAGGTAAGCGTTCCTCTTGGGCGAATTCATTTTAGTCTTTTTTTATTAGTTCTTTTAAATCTTCTCTTGTAAAAGTATATTTCTTATTGCAGAAATTGCATACAATTTCTATCTTTTCTTCTTCATTTATTATTTTTTCTAATTCCTCTTTGCCTATTGCTATAAGACCTTTCTCACATTTTTCTTTTGAGCAATTACACTGATATTCTGGATTAGTTTCTGACAATATTTGTAGATTTTCATCTCCTGTTACAGTTTTTGCTATTTCTTCTAATGTTTTGTTTTCGTCTAGCATTTTGCTTATTGGTTCTATATTTCTTACCTGTTCTTCAATTTTTGTGATTATTTCATCTGTTGCATCTGGCATTAAAGAAAGTTTATATCCTCCCGCTTCTTTTACTCCATTTTTATCAACTAATACACCTAGTGCAATAACACTTGGAGTTTGCTCTGATGTTGCAAAGTAGTTAGTAAAGTCTTCTGCAATTTCTCCACTAACAATTGGTGTCATTCCTACATATGGTTTGCCAATTCCTAAATCTTTAATTATGTACAACATTCCATATTTTCCAACAGCTTTTCCTACATTCAACTTTCCGTTTTCTTCGTTTAATGGTAAATCTAATTTTGAGTTTTCCACATATCCTTTTACATTACCATTACATTCTCCAACTGCTGTTACCATTCCTATTGGTCCATCACCTTTTATTTGGTTTGTTATAGAACCTTTTTCTTCTTTAGTTTCGTATCCCATTATACTTGTTATTGTAAGGAGTCTTCCTAGAGTAGCAGTTGCTGTTGGACTTAAATCGTGTAATTTTCTTGCTTCTTCTACTAAATTTGTTGATGAAATACATTTTATACTTACTTTTCCATCATATGCTAAACAATCTATTATTCTGTCTTTCATTTTATTGCTCCTTTTTTATAAATTTTGCTACAAAAAATCCTTCCATTTCTTTTGATGGTAGTATTCTTTTTGCTTTGCTAATTTCTTTGTTTGAATTTGTATTAAATGCTGGTATCATCTGTTTTACTTCTAATTTTACTTCTTCTTGTTTTATTTCAAAATTATCTAATGCCCATTCTATTATATTTTCATTTTCTTGTCTATTTAAAGTACAAGTTGAATATACTAATGTTCCTCCTGGCTTTAGTGCTTCATATGCACTTTTAAATAATTTTTTCTGTATTTTCACTAGTTCATTTACTGTTTTTTCTGACCATTGTTTATAACTTTGAACATTATAAATTGTAAATCTTCCTTCTCCACTACAAGGTGCATCTAGCAATACTTTATCAAATTGTTCTTTGTAGTTTTCCCCTATCTTCTCACCTCTGCCATTTACAATTTCCACAATATTTGCTCCTTGCATTTCTACATTGTATTTTAATCTTTCACATCTTAGCTTGTCTAATTCATTCGCTAAAATGTATCCTTTACCATTCATAAGCGCTGCCATTTCTGTTGTTTTTCCTCCAGGAGCCGCAGTTAAATCTAATACTTTTTCACCTGTTTTTGGTGAGAGTACTAATGGTGGAATCATACTAGGAAGACTTTGCAAATATATTTTTCCTTCTTTGTAGATATCTAGCTTTTGCAAATCTTTTCCGTTTGCATTTTTTATTATTAGTGCATCGTTATACCATAGCACTCTTTCGAATTTTATATTGATTTCTTTAAAATATCTCATTAAATCCTGTATATTGTATTTTAAGGTATTTACTCTTAGTGTTGTAAATCTTTTTTCTGCTATTCCTCTAAAGACATTATCTACAATTCCCGGTGAAAACATTTCATATAATTCTTCTACAAATTTTTGTGGTAGTCGATTTTTTATTTCTGTTATTGATGCCATTCAATTTTCCTTTCTTTTTATAGGATATATTATAACATATAATTCTCTACATTTAAAGCTTCTCTAGTGCAAACGTTATTTTTTGTTTTTATTTTCTGTCATTTTTTGTAGTTCTTCTGCTCTTTTTCTTTGTTCGTCCATTCCTAACCAGCAAAAGTATGATGTTACAAATTCTCCGTAATTGCTTGTTTTACCGTTTAATTCTTTCTCATCCATAAAAAAATACACCTCCAAAATAATTTTTATTATTTATTGTGTGTATTTTACATATTTTTATTATCTTAATTTAATATAAATTTTTCTATTGCTTCTGCAACTCCATCTTCATTGTTGTTTGCCACTATTACATCTGCTAATTCTTTTATATATGGTGCTCCATTATCCATTATTATTCCCAGACCAGCATTTTGCACCATTTCTTTGTCATTAATGTTGTCGCCTATTGCTATTATTTCTTCTGGTTTTATTTGTAATATTCTCGCAAGTTCCTCTAACGCACTCCATTTGTTTACATTTTGACTAGTAATTTCGGTATAATGATATTCTATTTTTACTTCTTCTGTTCCTGAAGTTATATATTTTCTAGCCATATGCTGAATATCTAATACATCTATATTTTTTATTTCTCTTAGCTTTTTTATTATTCCGCCAAATATTATTTTGTTTTCGTCACATATTGTAATTTTTAATATTCCAATATTCGGATTGTCTTGTACATATTTATATATGTCGTCTATTATTTTTATATTTGTTTTTCTATCATCAGGTGTTTTTTTGTTTTCGTTGTTAAAGAACAAAATGTTATAGTTCAGTGCTTTTGAAATTATTAAATTTTCAGTATACAAACTATAAAATATACTGTTTTCTTCACATATCTTTATTATTTGTAATACTTTGTTTCTTTCTATAAATTTATTATATAATATCTGTTCTTTTTGGATATCATATAAAGCAGAACCATTTCCACATACTATATAATGATTTGCTCCTATTTCATTTGCAAAACTCCTTGCTGATGATAAAGGTCTTCCTGATGCAATTACTATTTGAGTTCCTTTTTCAATCGCTTTTTTTATTGTTTCTTTATTTTTTTGTGAAACGCTACCATACGAATTAAGTAATGTTCCATCTAGATCTATTGCTACTAATTTATACATATCTTTTCCCTTCTTCATTTTTTTATTATATCATATTATTTGCATTTTTGAACAGTATATTTAAAAATTTATTTTCATAAAATTACCAGTTTACTTTTAGGTTTTCCGCGCATTATATATATTGAAAAAGCAAAAAGTTTTTTCAAGTATATTCACATTCTAGGAGGTGAAAATTATGGCACATTCATCAAGCAACAGCAATTACAAAGTAGTTCCAGAAGCTGCTGACGCATTAAACAAATTCAAATATGAAGTAGCTAGCGAAGTTGGTGTTAATCTTAAAGATGGATACAACGGAGACATTTCTGCAAGAGATGCTGGTAGAATAGGTGGTAACATGGTTAAGAAGTTAATACAACAAGCTGAAAGCCAAATGAAATAGTTTTAGTTTTATAGTTTTATAATTCTATTATTATTAGACAGGATTTTAAGTTTTGAAATATGATTTAATTTAAGTAATTATTTTTGTTCTTTATCTCATTATTTAAATTAAATACATAGGGCAGGATTTATTATCCTGCCTCTTTTGTTTATCCTATTTTATATTTTAATATTTTGTATTCATAGTTTTCGTATTTTTCTACTGCTTTTGTTAGCATATTTTTTATTACTCATATCTTCACTCCTATTTATTATTTAATTTCCATATTATCATTGGATGTTTTTTTATTCTTTCTATTATTTCTTCATTATCAAATAATAATTCTGGTTCATAAATTCCTTTTTGGAATTTATCATAAAATTCTTTTGTTTTATCATCTACAATTAAAATATCTTTTAAATATTCTCTAACAGCTTGTTTCATCTCATCTATATTACTATTTTTTGGATTTCTGTCTTTTAATGTTGGTAATAGCTTTGTTTTAATATCTTGTCTTTTTAATCTTTCAACATTATCAATTTTCATATCTTTTAATTTATAATCATTAACCGCAATATATTCTAACATAAGACATTGTTTCAATAATTTTTTCTCTTCATCATCAAATAAATCATATTTACTTAATGTATAAACATCATATAGATCTCTAGCTGTAGTTCTACTTAATAATGCACAAAGTTTTGCAGCATAAATTTCTATTGGATGAATACAATGTATTGTTAGATGCTTGCCCTTCAAAACATCTGTACTTACATCTATTCTTTTCGTTTCTAAAATATGTACTCTATTCATATAATTTATTTCAATTTTAATATTATCAATGTTTCCCTTTATATCAATATATTCTGCAACAATTGAATCTAATGCATATACATTTTTTGACTTTTCCATATTGATTTTATAATTATTGCTATTTAAATAATTAACTAATAAATTATGTATGTTTTCTCTTTCTTTTATCATTTCTTCTTTGCTTAAATTTTCAGTTAAATCTAAATCAATATCAACTGATAGTCTAGGAAAATTAAAAATTGCTGTATTTATTGCTGTTCCACCTTTTAATGCTAGTAGTTTATTTAATTTCTCATCACTATTCATCCATTCTAAAATTCTTATTAATCTGTCTACCTTTTCAAGTGTTGACCCAATAAATCCTGTATTTTTAGAAATATTCTCTATATAATCTCTGTATTTTTCTACCAATACAATTCTTCTCCTTTATTTGTAAATATTTTTGGAACAATTAAATTCCATTCTTTTATATATTTGCTTTTCATTCTTTTTGTTTCTTCATTAAAGTATAATCTTTTATTTTCGCATTTCTCTTTACATATATCTATTACCTTTTGTTCTATTCCATAATGCCCTTTATATAGTTCTAAGAAAAAGCCTACTTTTACATATAATTTGTTTGAATTGTAATATCTTAAATACTCTATTATTCTTTCTCCATTTAATCTTCCAAATAGCTCTAAGCACATTATCAATTCTTCATTTCCTCCAGCCAATTCAGTTTTGTCTATACAGTCTATAAAAGTTCTTTCTTTATCTGTTATCCTAACTCTATTATCTTCTACTATTCCAAAATCATATTTGCTATTTATATACTTGTATGATATACCTTCAAATTCAAAATTTGTAAACCTTTTCTTTGTAGAAACATACACTTCATAAAAAATCTGATTTTTAACTCCATAATATTCTAATGCAGAATGGTATGATATATATGCATCGTCTTTTATTTTTGAAGCTATCATATATTGATCTGGAATTGTATTTTTAAATTCTATATTACATACAACATATAAATTATGTTTCACCCTTTTTATATATCCAAATAATAGTAAATTTCTTATTATACTTTTTGCCGTATTTATATTTCCTGTTAAATTATATACATCTTCTACATTAAAAACTTTTAAGGTTAATACTTTCTCATATCTTTTCACTTTCTATCACCACGCTTTTTGTATTAAAAGTATGTGTTTTTGCACCCTTTTGTTACATTTTAGCACACTTTATACCTTTTGTCAATAAAACAGTTTCGTTTTTTGTATTAATAGTATGTGTTTTTAAATTTTCTCAATTCATTTCTCGTGATTTTTATTTTTGTTCTTTATCTCATTATTTAAATTAAATACATAGGGCAGGATTTATTATCCTGCCTCTTTTGTTTTATCCTATTTTATATTTTAATATTTTGTATTCATAGTTCTCGTATTTTTCTACTGCTTTTGTTAGCATATTTTTGTATTCTTTTGAATTTTCGTTATATTTTGTTTTGCAAAATGCTTGTATTAAAGATGTTTCTATTATTTTTCTGTTATATTTTACTATATCTGGATTTATTACTATTGTTTTGTCTTTGTTGTTTTTTATAAAGCTTTCTTTCATTCTTTTTATTGTATAATCGTTTGGTGCAAATCCAAGCATTACTCTTATTTTTTCCATACTATTAGCAATTTCTATTTCTGCTATTTCGTTGTACATCTTTTTTATTGCTTCACTTACTATTTCTACTGTTCCCGCATCTTTATATCTTGCTGGCAAGTAAATGTTTATTTCTTTTTCCCCTATATCTAATTCTGGTACATTTATTTTTTTATAATTTATGTTTAAATTTAAACTTTTTCCTAATACACTTATAGCTAAATATGTTTTTATTTCTACTGGTTTTGTTAGGTCTATTATTTTACTATTTTTGTGTTTTAGAATACTCATTTAAATTTCCTCCTCTTTATTTTAATCATTAAACTTCTGTTCGCTTTATGTACTTATTTTACATTTTTATTTTTCATTTGTCAATACTTTTTACAAACATTTTTTTGTATTTTTTGCATACTCTCAAACCTGCTTATTCGAAGCCTTTTTAGCAAAGTTTACGTAAAAAATCAGCACTATTGCTAGTGCCGATTTTTTTACTATTTTACTATTGCTTTTCTTCCTGGATATTGTGCAATTTCTCCTAATTGATGTTCGATATTTAATAGTCTGTTGTATTTAGCAACTCTATCTGTTCTACATGGTGCACCTGTTTTTATTTGTCCAGCATTTGTTGCAACTGCTACGTCTGCCAATGTTGTATCTTCTGTTTCTCCACTTCTATGTGATACAACAGCTGTCATTCCATGTTTGTTTGCTAATTCAATAGCATCTAATGTTTCTGTTAATGTTCCTATTTGGTTTAGTTTAATTAATATACTATTTGTTACTCCTAAATCTATACCTTTTTGTAATCTCTTCATATTTGTTACAAATAAATCGTCACCAACTAATTGAATTCTTGATCCTAATCTATCAGTTAGTTTTTTCCATCCATTCCAATCTTCTTCTGCTAATCCGTCTTCGATTGAGATGATTGGGTATCTATTAACTAAGTCTTCTAAGAAGTCTATCATTTCGTCTTCTGTTTTTGTAACTCCTATTTTCCAGAAATGATATTGTCCTTCTTTTCCTATTTTCTTTGCTTCATCATACATTTCTGTTGCAGCAACATCTAATGCTAAAGCTACTTCTTCTCCTGGCTTATATCCAGCTTTTTCGATAGCTTCCATTATTAGTTGAAGTGCTTCGTCTTCGTCTTTTACGTTTGGTGCAAATCCACCTTCATCACCTACACCAGTTCCTAATCCTTTTGCTTTTAAAACTGATTTCAAGTTGTGATATATTTCAGCACACATACGTAATGCTTCTGCAAACGTCTTTGCTCCTACTGGCATAATCATGAATTCTTGTACACTTAATGTTGAGTCTGCATGTTTTCCACCATTCATGATGTTCATCATTGGAACTGGTAACACTTTTGCATTTGCTCCGCCAATGTAGTTATATAATTCCATGCCTAAAGATGCTGCAGCTGCTTTTGCACAAGCTAATGATACTCCTAATGTCGCATTTGCTCCTAATACACCTTTATTTTCTGTTCCGTCTAATTCTATAAGCATTTTATCTATTCCTGCTTGGTCATATACATTCATTCCTTCTAGTTTTGGAGCTATAATTGAGTTTACATTGTCAACTGCCTTTAAAACTCCTTTGCCTAAATATCTTGATTTGTCCCCATCTCTTAGTTCAACAGCTTCAAAGCTTCCTGTTGATGCCCCTGATGGAACCATTGCTACTCCATGAGATCCGTCAAGTGTTGTTACTTCGACTTGAACAGTTGGATTTCCTCTTGAATCTAGCACTTCTAGTGCTTCTACACTTTCAATTTCTAAATAGTCTTTCATATAAAATTGCTCCTTTCAATTTAATAAATTATTCGAAATTCATTTTACATTATATTATATAATAGCTATTTTTTCAAGCAAAATTTGCGTATTTTTTAGAAACCTGTTCGTGGCAATTTCTTTTTTTCTATCACGTTATATATAGTTGATGTTGCAGTATCTTCGTCACTGACTTTGTAATCTTTTGCAAAGCCATCTAATATTGTGTGATTTTTTATTTTTGTATCATTTTCTAAATCAGAGTTTACTTGCATATAAAGATGTGGCTTTTCTATGTTACAAAAACCTACTTTTACGGTTCCAAAATTTATCTTGATTTCTGTTATTTTTTCTCCTTCTTCTAGATGAATCTGTGTCAAATCAATGTAATTATTTTGAGTCGTGTTCAAATTCGCCTTCGCTATCATGTAAGTATCTTTGTAATTGGTTTTATAGCATATATTGTAACTCAATTCCTGATTATATGTTCCAGTTGATATTTTTGTAATTTTTGCTTGCTCACTTGGCAATATGTCATACCATGTAAAGTTTTCGAGGCTTACTTCTCCAGAGTTCATTATCTCGAATTCATATTTTATTTCTTCATTTGACTTAATACTATTTTTGCATGACTTGGTTATATTAACTCTCGGCTGTTTTGCTTTATTTTTAAAGTCTAGCATTACAATTTCTCCATCTTCTGATATTTTAACGTTTCTTTTTTCATCATTTAAATGATACCATTCTCCTGCATCTGCTTCTTGCACAATATATTCTCCTAATGGATATTTTTTACTTGTCGCAACTCCTGCTTCGTTTGTTATTAATTGTTCTAGCAAATTACCTTCTAAATCATATATGTTATACTTTATTCCTTCTATTGGTTCTCCCGCTTCTTTTTGTAATATTTCATTTTTATCTTCACTTGTTTTTGATATTTGGATTTGCCCCTTTTTCTTCTCGTTTTCAATTTCTATTTCTAGAGTTTCGTTATGATTTATTGTTACGTTTTGATCCACTCCAATTTTGTATTTCTCATTAGTTTTAGTTTCTCTTAATATGTAGTTCCCTGCTTTTATATTCAAGACTCTTGCTTTTCCATATTGGTTTGTTACCAAATGAGCCACTACTTCGCCTTTATCATTTATTAGATCAAACTCGACTCCTTCTAGCGTTTTTGTTTTATCATCTTTGTCTACTTTTGTGATCTCCATACTTCCTATTTTTCGTTCGTTGTTGATTGTAATGACTGTCTTTGCATTATAGTTTACCCTTATTTCCCTTATTCGATTATCTAGCGCGTAGTCTTCATTTGCTTCTACCTCTTGCATAGTTATTATTCCTTGATACAAGTTTTTTATTACTATATGGCCTTCTTCATCTGTTGTATATCTTCCTATCGTTTCTCCATCTTTATATGCAACTTCAAATGTTGTTCCCGGAATGAGCTCTCCCGTTTCCTTGTCCACTTTTATAATTTCCAGTGTTGAAAGATTTCCTTTTACATCAAACTTCAAATTTCTTTGAACTAACTCTTCTTTGTTTTGAACTATTATATAATTCTGTCTTCCTTCAACGTTGCTGGTAGTATAATATACCGGATATGTCGTTTCCACAGATTCGTATTTAATATTTATTTCCATATCTGTATCAATTTTTGCCTGAGGAACCATTACTTTGAATCTATCTCCTGCTTTAAGTGTTGTTTTTGTTCTACCATTCATATCAACAACTTTCATTCCTTCCAAACTGGTTCCTATTATTTTTATTTCTGATTTTGCCTTTTCTACTCGATACTCCTTTGAATAAAATTGATAATTGTATCTATCTTGCTTGAATTCGCTAAGTTCTGTAAATCCCGGCTTGTCTACGTTTTTATCCTTTGTTGTTCCGTTGTATCCAATGTCTACTAGTTTATATATCGCATCGATAACCTTTGTTCCTCTTCTTTGTGTATCTTCTAAATTCTGTCCATTTATCTGAGTTTGTCCCGGTCTAAAGTAATCATATATATTTTCTAGTTTTCTGTTTCTTATAATCCAGTATATGGCTTGTTTTGTTGCCAAATATCCATCTTCTTCGGTTTCTACTCCTAGTCGTGTATAAGACACATATGGATAACCATTTTCCAATACTCTTTGTATTCTTTCGTCTGTTAGTTTGTATTCAACTTTTGTTGAATAACTTTCATCCTCTCCATTTACCCAGCCTACTCCACTTAAGTCTGGATTCACACAATATGCTATTTTCTTGCTTCCATCCTTGTCCGTGTAGTATGTTTGTGAATATATTACATACATCCATTCATCTCTGGTTACATCCCAATATTGTATGGTATAAAATCCCAATGGACCTCTTTCCACCTGTATCTCGTCTCCTATGTTTATATTGTTTGCTAATACTGACATCGTCGGCATTATTAGCATTAATATTTGTAGAATTATTATTATCTTTTTTATCATATTATCATCCTTTCTATATATCACTTTCCACAGCTTGTACACATAATCTTTGATTTACTCGATTTTTTATACAAGTTATTAATGTTAATTTATTTTCTTTTGTTTCCTGTAACATGCTCCAATCTGTTTCTAAAATGTCCTTTTTTTGATTCACTTTGTATCTTCTTTCTCCATATTTATTTTGATAAATTATTTCATCTCCTATTTCTAGTTCATTTATTCTTGCAAAATATGATGGCGAAGTTCCTCTGTTATGGGCTGCTAGTCCAACATTACCGTCATATACTGCAGTATCTTCTATATGTCCTATATATTCTTGCAAAACTTGTGGTGAGCTTCCTTCTTTTATTTCTCCCTGCATATTTATTTTGTTTATTATTAATTTTCCTAATACTTCTTCACTTTCTACTCTTTCTTCTTTTGTACTGTTTTCTTCTCTTGTCGTGCCATTCACATCGTTTTGATTTAACTTTTTTTGATTATATGCAACTAATCCACCTATTGATATTAGTAAAATGAGCACAACAAATAAAACAAATATTTTTTTATACATATCTGTGTCTCCCTTTATTTAATTTCTGAATTTTTTCTCGATTTAATTTTCTTTAGATTTAATTCCATATATCAAAATACATAACCCAATTCCATTATACTAGGAAACGGCTTAAAGTCAACGTTTTTTCCGTTTAATCGTATGTCAAGTTTCGACATATAATACAAAAAATAAGAGGAACTTTTATAATTCCTCTTATTTCTACATTACTTATGCTTCTGGTTCTACTAAACCATAGTTTTTATTATCTTTTAATCTGTATATTACATTTACTTTTCCTGTTTCAATGTTTACAAATGTTAAGAATTTGTTTTGTGGTTGATCTTCTAATAGAAGTTTTGCATCTTCTGGTCCCATTGGTTTTATTGTGTAATATATTGTTTTTACTATCTCGTCTGTTATTTCGTTTTCTTCTGATCTATTTTCTTCTTTTAATCTTATAGACTCTGTCATATTTTGTTTGTCTTTTTTAGTTTTCATTTTTCTAATTTGACCTTCTAGTATGTCTACGTCTTTATCTATTGAAGCATATAGATCGCTACTTGCTGTTACTGCTCTAAAAGTTTCTCCAACTGCTGATACTTGCATTTCAGCAACTTGATCTTCTCCTTCTTTTTTTATTGTTACATATAAGTCTAACTCTTCATTCTCAAAATATTTTTGTATTCTATCTGTTTTAGAGTCAATGTAATTTTTTATAGCTTCTGTTGCTTTTAAGTCCTTTCCTGTTATTTTTATGTTCATAAAAATCGCTCCTTTCAATTTATCGAATTGTTTTTTAGTTTTGTATACTCATTATATATGTTTTCTTTTATTTTTGCAACTATTTTCTTGATTTTTTACGTTACTCCTTGCAAAATTAGCTATTTCGTGTTACAATAGTATCTGTTACAGAAATAAACTTAATTTGAGGAGGTGCTAAATATGCCAAATATTAAATCTGCAATTAAACGTGTAAGCGTTATTGATAAGAAAACTGCTAGAAATAATATGATTAAATCTGGATATAAATCAGCTGTTAAGAAATTTGAACAAGCTGTTGAAGCTGGAAATGTTGAAGAAGCAAAGACATTATTCTCTGCTGCTACAAAGAAAATAGATCAAGCTTGTACAAAAGGTGTTATCGTAAAAAACACAGCTGCTAGAAAAAAATCTTTATTAGCCAAAAAATTAAACGCTATGAATGCGTAAAATAAAAAATTGTGCACAGTTTTTTGTTTTTTCGTCTAAGGTTCATCCTTGGACGATTTTTTTGTTCTGCTATAGTTTTAGAAGTTCTGCTATAAATTTCCACTATATTTCTTGTATTTTCTGTGTTATGATTAATATAGATACTTTTTACAAGGAGAATGGATATGTTGAATAGTTTAAAAATTTCTTATAAGACTCTGATATCAATTTTTAGTTTCAATTTGAATGAAAAAGCTAAAAAGATTATGAGTATTGGAATAAAAATTTCCTTTGTTTTGACATTGTTTGGAACGTTGCTTATGTCATTATACATAACTACGAATCCGTCTTACATATTATTTGATTTAGGAACTAATTTATTCAAGTCTGGAACTTGTTTTATTTCTATGTTTATAGTGTGCGGATATTCTTTTAGTAAAATTTGTAAAGATTTAAAAAAATAGTCTTCTTCGCCCACTTATGAGTAAAATGAAACTCCAAATATTAAAAATTTGGAGTTTTATTTTTTATTTATTTAATTCTTCTATAAACATTTTGTTCAACATTTGTGGATTTGCCTTTCCCTTTGTTTGTTTCATTGCTTGTCCTACTAAGAATCCTAATGCTCTGTCTTTTCCAGCTTTGTAGTCTGCTATTGACTGAGGATTTGCCTCTAATATTTGCATTACTACTTCTTTTATTGCTCCTTCATCAGATATCTGAATCCAGCCTTTCTCCTTAATTATTTCTTCTGGCATCTTCATAGTTTCTTTATTATAAGTAAATAATTCCTCTAGAACTTTTTTACCTATTGCAGAACTTATTGTTCCTTTGTCTATTAATTCTACAAGTTGTGCTAATTCTTTCCCTGTAAATGGTATGTTCTCTGGTTCTAATTCTTCTTCGTTTAATATACGAGAAATATCTGATAATATCCAGTTTGCAACTGCTTTTGCATTTCCACATATTTTTTCTGCTTCTTCAAATAAGTTTGATAAATATTTTGATGCTGTTAATAATCTTGCATCTTTCTCAGAAAGTTTGTATTCAGACATATATCTTGTCTTTCTGCTTTCTGGAAGTTCTGGCAATGTTTTTCTAATATCTTCTACATATTGATCTGATAATCTTATTGCTACTAAGTCGGGCTCTGGGAAATATCTGTAATCTTGAGCCTCTTCCTTATCTCTCATAGAAAAAGTTTTTCCAGATACATCATCCCATCTTAATGTTTCCTGATATATTTTGTTGCCTTTTTCTAATTCATCTATTTGTCTTTCTATCTCGTATTCAATTCCTCTTGTGATAGATTTAAATGAGTTCATATTTTTCATCTCTGTACGTGTTCCAAATGGTGTTCCTTTTTTGTGAACTGATACATTGACATCTGCTCTAAATGAACCTTCTTGCATCTTACAATCTGATACTTCTATATATTCAAGTGTTGATTTTAGTTTCTTCAAATATCTGTCCGCTTCTTTTGCCGATCTCAAATCCGGCTCTGATACGATTTCTATAAGTGGTACTCCAGCTCTATTTAAATCAACTAAACTGCCTCCACTAAACTCATTATGATTTAGCTTACCAGCATCTTCTTCTATATGAATTCTTAATATTCTTACTTGTTTTTTGTTTCCTGCATCGTCTTCTATTTCTATATATCCATGATTGCAAAGTGGTTTGTCAAACTGTGATATCTGATAAGATTTTGGTAAATCTGGATAGAAGTAATTTTTTCTATCATTTTTGCTGTCTTTTGCTATTGAACAATTTGTTGCAAGTCCTGCTCTTACAGCATATTCTACAACCTTTTCATTTAATACAGGTAAAGTTCCTGGCATTGCCATACAAACTGGACAAGTGTGTGTATTTGGTTCTGCACCAAATTCTGTTGAACAGCTACAAAATATTTTTGTTTTTGTAGAAAGCTCTGCGTGAACTTCTAATCCTATGACTGCTTCATATTCTTCTCTTGCCATTATTTCTCCTTCTTTCTTTTATTTTTTGAATTCTGGTTTATAATTCTCTCTGAATTTTATTTTTTGTTCAAATGTATATGCTGCATTTAATATTGTACTCTCTTGGAATTTGTTTCCTATTAACTGCATTCCTATTGGCATTCCAGCTTTATCAACTCCACATGGAACAGAAATTGCTGTTACACCTGCTATATTTATTGATACTGTACATATATCTGCTAGATACATTTCTAAAGGATTATCACATTTTGCTCCTATATCAAATGCTGTATTTGGTACTACTGGTGTTAATAATACATCATATTTAGCAAAGTTCTTATCAAATTCATTTTTTACAAATGTACGAACTTTTTGAGCTTTCTTGTAATATGCATCATAATATCCTGATGATAACACATATGTTCCAAGTATTATTCTTCTCTTAACTTCTGGTCCAAATCCTTCACTTCTAGAATTTATAAATAATTCTTTTAAGTCTTTGTAATCCTTAGCTCTATATCCATAACGAATTCCATCAAATCTTCCTAAGTTCGAGCTAGCTTCTGCACAGGCAATTATATAATAAGTTGCTAACGCATATTCAGATACATCTAATGAACATTCTTCTACGATTGCTCCCATTTGCTTATATGTTTCTATTGCTTCTTCTAGTTTTGCTTTGACTTCTTCATTTATTCCTTCTCCAAAGAATTCCTTTGGCACTCCTATTTTTAGTCCTTTTACATCATTCTTTAAAGCTTTTAGATAATCAACTTTTTCTCTGTCAGCTGATGTTGAATCTTTTTCATCATTTCCTGCAATTATATTAAGAAGTGCTGCACAGTCTTTAACATCCTTAGTTATTGGTCCTATCTGGTCAAGAGATGATGCAAATGCTACTAGTCCATATCTTGATACTAAACCATATGTTGGTTTTAGTCCAACTACTCCACAGAAAGATGCTGGCTCTCTTATTGAACCACCTGTATCAGATCCTAACGCCCAAGGGACCATATTCGCTGCAACAGCTGCTGCTGAACCTCCAGATGATCCTCCTGGAACTTTATTTAAATTCCATGGATTATGAGTAATCTTTATTGCCGAGTTTTCTGTTGAGCTACCCATTGCAAACTCATCTAGATTTAATTTTCCTAAGCTAATGATCTGTTCATTTTTTAATTTTTCTACAACTGTTGCATCATATGGAGCTACAAAGTTCTCTAATATTTTAGAAGCACAAGTTGTTTTTACTCCTGTTTGGCAAAGGTTATCTTTTAAACCCATTGGAATTCCTGCAAATTTGCTTTTTCTTGAATTTGCATCTATTTCTTTTGCTTCTTGCAAAGCTGATTCACAAGTATTTGTTATAAAAGCTTGTACATCATTTTCTTTTTCTTTTATTCTATCTGAGTAAGCTTTTACTATTTCTTCTGATGTCAATTCTTTTTTATCTAATTTTTCTATCAATTCACAAACTGTAAGATCTGTAATGTCTCCCATTTTCGTCCTCCTTGTATAAATTTATTTTTCTTGCCACTCTAGCATATTTTTTATCTCTTCTTTTACCACTTTTTCATCTCTACAATTATCAAGCTTGACAACATTGATTTGTGGATATTTTTCAGCTATTTCGTCCGCCATTTTCAAATATGCATTTTGTTGGTTTATACTACTCTGTTTATTAAATTTTGCATAAGCATTTTTTGCTTTTCCCGCTCTATTTAATCTCTTCTCAAATTCGTTCTCATCACTTAAGTATAGCGTAATATAATAAATTTCGAAGTCCATGTTAGCAAGCCTATTTAATAATTTCTCGTATATGTCACTAAAAGTATATTCTTTAAATCCTAATCTGCAATAAATTTCTTCTGTAAAAAATGTTCTATCAAACAATAAATTAATACTCATATTTTGTAATTTTTCTATATAATCTACTAAATCAATATACATTTTTTCTGATTTTGCTCTGCCTGTTGGTGTTGAATCTGCTGTTCCACTTAATCTATATAGATTTGTATACGGAATCGCGTGTCTTATATAATCTGTTATTGTAGTCTTTCCTGCTCCTTGAGCTCCCTCTACTATTATTATTTTAGAATTTGCCATATGTTCTTCACTCCTTATATTTTACATTACCTTTGGTATTTTAAACATTCCTCTTTCTTGCTCTGGTGCATTTTGTAAAAGTCCTTCATGATTTTCAAAAACTTTTACTTCGTCTTTTCTAAAGACATTACATCTTTCATTTTCTCCAATAGTTTCTTCTAATCCCTCTACTGGAGCTTTATTTACTATATCTGCAAAGTTTAAAATTTCTTGTAAGTTTTCTAAATATTTATCTACTTCATTTTCTTCTAATTTAAGACTTGCAAGTTTTGCTATATGCAATAATTCTTCTTTACTAACTTTCATTTATCTCAGTCCTTTCGCTCTTAAAGTCTATACTATTATATAATTTTTTTGTCAGATAAACAAGCAATTATCGGCAATTTATCAATATTTTTTATAATTTTTGCATAAAAAATGACCGTCTTAATGTAATTAACATTAAAACGGCGAAGTTTAAAAAAATTTATAAAAAACATTATACAAGAATTGGTTCTTTTCCAACTTTTTGATCTTGTACAAGCCTATTATAAAACAACTAGTTATAAGTTGTCAAGTGTTTTTTATTTTTTTTGCATATTTTGGGTAAGTTTGGAAACACTATACTTGAAAGGATTATATTATGAAGAAAAGTGCTTATTTAATTATTATTGTTGTTAGCCTTATTGCTATAATTATAGGTTTCTCTATTTTAGTTTTTAATATTTCTAGAATCGATAAAAAAACTGAGTCATCAAATAGAAAGCAGCCTGAAAATGTAATCAACCACAATGCAATTTCCACTAGCTCTGCTGAGATTCAAATTTCTCCAAATGCCACTATTACTAAGGTTTGCACTTATAAAAAATGTGGTCATACTGTAACTGTCAGCGAGACCATTCCCAACAGCTTTGTAAATCTTACCGAAGATGATTTCAATAAGCTATACTCAGAATGGGATGTATCCGAATTTTCTCCCTCTTCAATTAAAATTTTAAGGACTTTTGACGGGAATTGTGGCGAGCATTTTTTAGTAAAGGACCGCAATGGCTATATTGCAATTTATCATATAAAAGATGACGACGATTTCAAATTAATCGAAACCACAGGAATTGCAACAAAATATTTGTCACAAATTGATATGAACGAACTAAAAAATGGAGTTACTCTATATGGAAAAGAGAATTTAAATGCTTATATTGAAGATTTTGAATAGATTAAAGGCTCTGGTATAACCAAGAGCCTTTGTTTTATTTTGTTATTATTTCTCTATCTGCTGTTTTTAGTTCTTCTTTGTTTACATATCCTTTTTTGTAAAATTCTCTAAAATACATAACTAGAGCAAATATTGTTAATATTAACGCTATGTAATATATGTATATATCAACGTGGTATTTAAAGTCAAAATAATTGATTACAAGTGAAGACACTATCGCTATATAAAATACTACTGTTGCTAGCTTTCCATACCATCTGCTAGATACAACAAGCTTTTTCCCATAAAGAAACGAGGCGCCTGCTACCATTACTGTTTCTTTAATGAATACAATTATTAATATCCAATATGGGATAATATTAATGTATGATAGTGCTATAAGAGTTGCAATTTGTGTCATTTTGTCCGCCAGTGGATCAATTAATTTTCCAAATTTTGTAATACAGTTAAATTTTCTAGCTATAAATCCATCTAGTACGTCCGTTATTCCTGATATTGTTAAAAATATAAATGCTGCTATAAAGTTTTTATTTACTATTGCTCCAAATATAAATGGTATAAAAACGAATCTACATGTCGTTAATATGTTTGGTATATGTTTAACCATATTTTTCCCTCCGTTATTGGATATTAAATTCTAATTTTTCTTGTTTATAATCTATTAGCACTTTTTGTCCGTTATTTAATTCAGATTTTAGTATCATGTCTGATAATTCATCTTCTATATATCTTTGTATTGCTCTTCTTAAAGGTCTTGCACCATATTTTAGGTCTGTTCCTTTTTCTAGCAAATAATTCTTTGCTTCATCTGTCACTATCAGCCCAATATTTCTGTCATTTAAAACTTTTTGCGTGTCTGCTATCATTAAATCAACTATTTGCAATAATTGTTCCTTTGTTAAAGGGTCAAATGCTACAATTTCGTCAACTCTATTTAGGAATTCTGGTCTAAATAGGTCTTTTAGTGCGTCTAACATTTTATTCTTAGATGTTTCCGATGTTCCTCCAAATCCAATTGAATTTGTATTTAAATTTGAACCCGCATTTGATGTCATAATTATTATTGTGTTTTCGAAGCTTACAGTATTTCCTTGCGCATCAGTTAATCTTCCATCATCTAATACTTGTAATAAAATATTGAATACATCATGATGAGCCTTTTCGATTTCGTCAAGTAATATTATTGAATATGGATTTCTTTTTACCCTTTCAGTAAGTTGCCCAGCATCATCGTATCCTACATATCCTGGAGGTGCACCTATCAGCTTAGCTGTTGAGTTGCTCTCCATGTATTCTGACATATCAAATCTTATAATTGATTTTTCGTTTCCAAACATTTCGTAAGATAAAGCTTTTGCAAGTTCTGTTTTACCAACACCAGTTGGACCAACGAATATAAACGAAGGTGGTCTTTTAGTACTTTTTAAACCTGCTCTATTTCTTCTTATTGCTCTTGAAACCGCTTCAACTGCTTCGTCTTGACCAATTATTCTTTTATGAAGGTTTTCCTCCAAATTTAGAAGTTTTTTTGTTTCTTCCTCTGTAATCTTATTAACTGGAATTTTTGTCCAGCTTTCAATCACATTTGCAATATCTTGAACCGTTAACTCTTTTGGTTGCATACGAGCTTTAATGGTATCTATTTGGTTTAGTACTGCACACTCTTGAGTTTTAAGTTCTGCTGCTTTTTGATAATCTTCAGTGGAATCGGCTTGTGCAGCTTCTTCCTTTTCTTCTTGTATTTCTTTTAATTTATTATTTAACAACTCTAAATCATATAAATCTTTGTCATTAAGATTTATTTTCGAGCAAGCTTCATCTAATATGTCAATAGCCTTATCTGGCAAAAATCTATCATGAATGTACTGTTCTGACATCATAACCGTTTTTCTGACTATCTCCGAAGAAATTTTAACATGATGATAATCTTCATAATATTTTTTAATTCCATCTAGTATTTTTATTGTGTCTTCTGCATTAGGTTCTTCTACTATAATTGGCTGGAATCTTCTTTCTAGTGCTGTATCTTTTTCAATATATTTTCTGTATTCCTTTAACGTGGTCGTTCCAATTAATTGAATCTCTCCATTAGCAAGTGATGGTTTTAATATATTAGCGGCATTCATAGAATGTTCTGCATCTCCTGCCCCTATTATGTTATGAATTTCATCTATTACAAGAATTATATTTCCAGCTTCTTTACATTCGCTTATTATAGCCTTCATTCTAGCTTCAAACTGGCCTCTAAATTGTGTGCCCGCTATGATTGCAGTCATGTCTAGAAGATATACTTCTTTATTCAATAATTTAGCTGGCACTTCGCCATTTGCTATTTTAATTGCCAATCCTTGTGCTATTGCAGTTTTTCCAACACCAGGCTCACCAATTAAACAAGGGTTGTTCTTTAATCTTCTATTTAGTATTTGAATCATTCTTTCTATTTCCTTGTCTCTGCCAATCACCTTGTCTATTTGATTATTCTTCGCCTTCACTGTTAGATTAGTTCCATATGTTTCTAATGTTCTTCTTTTTTTATTTGTTTTTGTCTTTTCTTTTACTTTTTGTCTTCCTCCAGAAAAGTCATTGTTTGCATCTTGCCCCTGTTGATTTGCTCCAAATAAGCCTGAAAATATTGAGCCTAGAGGAATTCCTTTAGGTTGTTCCTCATCATCATTATTTTCCTCATTCATCATTTCAGTCAATTGTTCCTCATCTATTCCTTCCATATTCGTAGCTAAGTTTGCAAACAAGTTATCTATTCCCTGAGTTAAATTTTGAATATCTTTTTCTGATAAATTAGCCTGTTTTGCTAATGAATCTATTGGGTTTAATCCCTTCTCTTTTGCACAATTATAGCAAAGTCCTTCTATCTCAACTTTGTTGTCCTGTCCTTGTTTATTTATAAAAATTACTGCCGTATTCTTTTTGCATACTGAGCATAACATATAATTCATTATCTCCTATCTGTGTATAATCTTACATATTATATAATACAATAAAATATTGAAATAGTCAAATAAATTTAATTTAGCCGATATTATTTTATAATTTACAAAAATCGTCTTTAAGTCTATTGTATTATTTGGTATTTTTTGGTAATATGTATGTGTTAGCATTATTTTTTTAGGCAATTTATTTAGTAAATATACTATTAAAGAGGAGTTTTAAAATGAGTAAATTATATGATACATATAAAAATTTAAAATTGTCTGAGAATGGCTATGTTTATTTGTTCAAATCTGGTATTTTTTATATTTTGCTAGATGATGATGCTAAGCGTGTTTCTATTTCACTAGGGCTAAAATTAACTAAGTTTAATGATTCAATTCTAAAATGTGGTTTTCCAATATCTTCAAAAGACAAATACTTTCAATTACTAAAAGCTAATAATTTCGATTTTAAGATTATAGAAAATACTACTATTTATACTATGAACGATTACTTAGCAAGTTCTGATACAAAAAAACTTTTAACTATGATTTCTAATGTTGATACTGACACTTTATCAATAAAGGAAGCTTATGAATTTATAGATAAAATTAAAAATATAGCTAATGATTTATCTCATTAGCTTTTCTTCAATAGGTTTTCGTAACAAATTATACTATTAGTTAAATTAACCAAGTCAATTTTTTTGTTTTGATATAAGTACTTTTTGTATTTTATTTTTCTTTTAACATTTCTGTATTTAGCATATCTTCCTTTTCTATTGCGCCCCAAAAATATAAAATTATTTGTGTTTTTATATATTCTACTTTTTCTATTCAGCATTAAATTTTCTTTCTCCAAAAACAGTTTTATTTTTTCAAAACATTCTTTTAAGTGTTCTTTTGAAGGATGAAACAGTAAGAAATCATCTTGATATCTCACATAATATTTTATTTTCAGTTCTTCTTTTATATAGTGGTCTAAGTCGTTTAAGTAAAATACAGCTAAAACTTGACTAGTCATATTTCCTATTCCTAATCCTTTTTCTTCACTATCAATTATTTTAAATACAATGTCTAAAGCATCTTTATCTTTTATCCTTTTTTCTAATTTTTCTTTTAATCTTGTATGGTCTATGCTTGCAAAAAACTTACTAATATCACATTTCAGTATGTAATAATCTTTGTATTTTATGTTGCATTTTTTTATAAAATTTTTCTCTAACCTTAGTCCTTCTTTTGTTCCTCTATCTTTTATGCTAGCCACATTTTCCGGAATTAAACACGGATTTAATGTTGGGTACAATATTTGTCTACTTACTAAATGATTTATTATTTTGTCTTGTAAATTTTGACTAACTATTCTTCTTTCTTTAGGTTCATATATTTTAAAAATTCTACATGGTCCTACTTCATAATTTTTGTTTATCATAATATCGTAAATCCTGCTTATATATACACACTTGTATTCTTTGTATTTTCTTACTTTTCTTTTGTTTTTTGTATTTTTACAAACTTCGTCAAAAGCTTGCATAATATTTTCCATCTTACAGGTATATTGATATAAATTATTTTTTCTTTTCATCTGTTTGCTCCTTTTTAAAAGAAGTAGCTGAAAAGCTACTTCAAAAACAGTTCTAAAATATAATCCCCTTCGCAAAAGCTACTAACAATTATATTTATCTATTTTTATTTATAACATTATATGTTAAAGGACTACGGTTTGTTTCTATATTATCTCTTATATGATATATTAGCATATAACCACAGTGTATAGAAGCTACGGGGCGGACACCAAAGCTATTAGCATTCCAGTTACCGTTCGAGTTGAATAAGTTGTTGTCAGCGTTGACATTGCCGTTATTGACATTGCCAGGGCCAAAGTTTGCATTGTCAGAGTTAGCGTTAACTGCAGGCGAAGCCAGCCACATCAACCAAGCCCTATATTGCTAATTTGTATTAATAGTTTTTTTCCATCCAGTTGCATATTTAATTATATCGTCTAGCTTTTGCCCAAACTTTACATATCTTTTACTATTTATTATTTCTTTGTCATAACATAAATTTAGCAAAAAATCTATTACTTTTACTTTGGCAATTATATCTTCTATTAAGCATTCTCTTGTTGCTTGCGATGTTAAATTGGCTTTATAAGCAAGCTCTAGCAACTCATAACTTTCTTCTTTTAGTTTACTTTTTATTTCTATGTCTTTTTTTGGAAAGTTATTTAAATGTGTGTCCATATAAACTATTAATTCTCTAATATAATTTATTACTTTAAATTTTTCTTCTTTCATTTATTAAACTTTCTATTTGACTTATTAATTCTTTTTCGTTTTTATGAGTATTCAAATAATTTGTTATTTTATCTATTCTTATTTTAATTGCATTTTCTGCTTTTCCTAGTTCATAATATTTTTCATAGTTGTTTAAATTTTTATAATTATTACTTTCTTGCTCTTCATAATTATTTCTTCTATCCAATACTATGTAGTTTATTCTTTTGTTTTCTAGTTGTGTAATTATTTTGTTGTATGCTGTTTTTGGAAAAGAGCACGAATAAATGTTATTTTCTAATATCTTTATTTTATATTTTTCTAAATAGTTAATTATAAAAGTGTCTTTTCCATAGCAATAGTAAAATGTTCCTATTTCTACTAATACAACATAATTTTTGCACACTTGTTTTACAGTTTTCACAATATTTAATATTTTATCTATTTTCATTTGTGTACCTCTTTTTTGCGGAGCCCCCAGAAGTCACAAGGCCTTCTTGGGGCTATTGCTTGTTTTTGTTTTTCAGTAGTGTTATTTTCTTATTGTTATACAGGTCCTCCTCCACCTGATTCAGTTCCGCGGTTCCCTGCTTCTCCAGTTGATGAGTTGCCACTTGCAACTGCATCTCCATTAGAGTACGCTGACCAATCCTCTTCTTGTCCATCTATTTTGTGCAAATCTTCTACAGTGATATTAGATTCTAGATAAACTACGGGGCGAACGCCAAAGCTATAAGCACCCCAGCGACCGTCCGAGTCGAAGAAGAAGTAGTTGCCAGCGTAGACATCGCCGCCACAGACACCGCCAGGGCCAAAGTACGCACGGTCAGAGTCAGCGAGAACTGCAGGCGAGGCCAGCCAGTAAGACTTTGCAAAATTTGCATCACTTGTTGTTCCATTAAATAATATTGTTTTTAATGTGTCGTTTATTGTTAGGTTGCCCCATTGATAACAGTATGCTGTTGCTGGATCTGTTTGTGTTCCTGCTGTTGCATTTGCTTTACTATTTATATAACTTTCTGGTGTGTAATCTGTTTCTTTATATGTGTATTGGTTTCCTAATACTCCCCATTTGTCTATATTTGTATTTGGATCAGAATTTGCATATACTTTTTTATTTGTATAATCTACTGTTACTCCTATTAATCTATTTATTTCTTCTGCTGTTAGGCTTTCTGCTTTTCCTAAACTTGTACTATATATTCCGCTTATGTTGTTTAATATCTGTTTGCAATTTACATAGCTATATGCACCTTTTAATACTAAATATGGTGTTGTTTCCCAATCTATTGTTGATGATCCTCCACTGCTTGCCCCTAATTTTACGGCATTTTCTATACTTGCTAATCTTATTTTTGCTCTTCCTACTTCTTGTCCTGTTTGGTCTTTTTGCTTCATTTCTTTTTTTATTGGACTTTGTGAAATTAACATTAATTTTTCGCCTGTTTCATCTAGTCCTAACACTTGCCAATATGTGTCTTTTGTTGCTGTATATTTTTGGTCTGCCCAACCATTTTCGTTTGTTTTTGTTGTATATGTTTTACTTTCGTCTACATAGTCGTTGTAATTTAAGTAATCTCCTACTTGTATTTCTCCATCTTTAAATGCTTGTACTAATGTTTTTGCATCTGATGGGAATTTTATTATTTCTTTTCCTACTTGTAGCTCTCTTGTGTCTTTTATTTTTTGTATGTCTTCATCATTTATTAGCCCTCTTGTTTTCAGTCTTGCTAAAAACGCGTCCATACTTTCGTGTGAGCCTGCTCCATTTTCTGATGCAACCTTATCTGCTTCCCATAAGGTTATTTCATCTCTTATAGTTCCTGCTCTGTTTGCATTTCTTGCATCTTTGCTTTTTGCTATTATTCCATTTTCGTCTAATAGTAGGCTTATTGTTACTCCTGCTAAGATTAAAAGTACAACTATTGTTACTACTAGCGCTATCAATGTTATAGCATTTTTGTTTTTTAGATTTAGTTTCTTTAAATCTGTTCTTTTTTGTTTTTCTGGTTCTTTCATTTGTTTCCTCCTATTTTTTTATTATTTTTAATATTCTATTTTAGCTTTTTGCTTTTATAGATTACTAACACTGTTTTTTCTTAGTTTTAATTTATTTTATATTTTTATTACATGTCTCTTTTAGTATTTTATAATGAAACATTTTATTTTATTATAAAACAATAGCTTACTTTTTTATTAAATATGTTATTTAATTAAAACTAACTAACTTTATATATAGCACAACTGTAAGAAAAAAGTCAATAGTCTAAAACAAAAAGGTATGAGAGTTGTAAAAAACAAAAGGTTGAAAAAGTTAAGGGACAGAAGAGATATCGCTCTTTTACTTTTTTATTAAATAACATATTTAATAAAAAAGTAAAAAAATACACTTTTTATCATAAAACAACAACGCCTTGAGTTTATTCCTAAACTTAAAGCGTTATTTTGTATAATCTTCTTTTCCGTTACAACAAATTTATTTGGTAGTTCTTGCTTCTTTTATTTCCTCATCTGTTGCATTTGCATATTTTTTTATCATTTCTATATCTAAATTATCGTTTAACATTCTTTCAATTACTTCTATTTTTGTCTTACGCTTTCCAGAAGCATAACCTTCTTTTTTGCCTTCTTTCCTTCCCTCTTTTCTGCCGTTTTTCCTCTCCTTTTGCTACTCCATCATACCAATAATCTACTAGTGCTTGTCCTAATCTCATATTCTTTCCCTCCTCTATGTTTATTTTTTCTAGCAATTTTTTTGCTAGGTCATAGTTAACTTCTCTTATTACATTTGTTATATATATGCTTATTCTTTCTCTTTCTTCTTCTGTGAATATGCAGTCTTCTATTTTCTTTGCTTCATCTGTTAAGTTTTTTATGTTTTTTTCCATTAATAGCATTTTTGGTAATGCTCCTTTTGCTTTTAACAGTTCTTCATCAGTATATGCATTTATATCTACAACACTATAACTTCCTACTGATGTTGCTTCTATTCCTGGTATTTTGGCTTATATTTCTTCTAGTGTTTGCGATACTTGCCATTTGCCTTCTCCTGTATATAATACTATTGCTATTACTCTTGGTATTTCACACTTCTTTTCTTTTTTAGCTAAGTCTAGTGCTTCTCTCATTATTTCTATGCTATATTCTGCTATTCTTACTGGCATCATTTTATCTTGTTTACTTTGATGCTCTATTAAATAATATATTCCTTTATTTTTTAAATCTTTATATACAATATCTGATTCTTTATTTTTATACAATTTTGTTACAAAGCTACTTTTATATTGCTCTATTTCTTTTGCTTTTATAAAATCTTCTTTTTTTAGTGCTAAATTTATTAAGTTTGCTGCTTCTTGTGAATTAGCAAGCATTAGTCTTACTGCTTTATCGTGTGGGTGATTTATTGTTTTATCATAAGTTTCACTTTCTTCGTTTAATTGATTTTTTCTTAGCTTTTCTTGATCTCTTTTCCTTCTATATTCTCTTTCATATTTTATTAAATGTTCTTTTATTTCTTTTACTGGTTCTCGTTCTATTATTTTATCTATTATTGCATCTATTTCTTCTTGCGAATATTTTTCATTATTTTTATTTTTTTGAGTCATTCTATTCCTTTCTTATTTTACCAAATAATCTATTTCTTTTCAACTGTTTAGTAAATATTGTTTTATATTTTTTACTATTCATTGTTTATTATTTTTTTCGGAAGTTCTTAGATTTTAATTTTCTTTAGAATAAAATAAATTGAATTTATAAGCTTATAAATATTTAATAAACTAATTATAACCTGAAATTACTAGCTTGTCTAGAAAAATCGTATATCAAAGTTCGACATATGATTTCTTTTTTGTTGATTTTTAAGCTTTTCTAATTAATTATTTAGAAGTTTGTAATAAAACAAGAACACTTTGAACTCGTTTTCTAACTCGATTCGTTATTTTTTAGCATTCTGCTATTTCATTGTTTCTATTTTGTAGTTTCCTTTCAAGTTAACTATAATAGTTATTTCTCCATTTAAGTCTGTCCTATATATTTTGGCATTTATCTCTTTTAGTCTCTGTAGAACACCTTCATTTGGATGTCCAAATGTATTCCTTTGTCCCACTCCAATTAGGGCAGTTTCTGGCATTGCAAGTTTCAAAAACTCTTCTATACTAGATGTTTTTGATCCATGATGTGCAACCTTTAATATATCAACTTTCAGTTTTTTACCATATTCTTTGACTAGCTCTTTCTCTGCATCTTTTTCAATGTCTCCTGTAAATAGCATTGTAAATTTCTTTCCATTTTTGGGTTTGTAGTGCATCTTTGCTACTATCGCATTTGCATTGAGGCCTCCCTTACCATCATCTAGCATTTTGTCCGATGGATGCAGTATTTCAAAATACAAACTTTTATCGATTTCTACCTTTCCACCTCTTTTCACTTTAATTACATTGATTTTTTTCCTACTGCATATGTCCATTATTTTTTCAAATTCTTTGCAAATACTTGCTTGTTTTCCTATGATTATATTTTTAACTTTTATTGTTTGCAATACCTGTTCTAGTCCTTGACAATGGTCGCTATCAAAGTGCGATACAATGATATAATCAATCTTTTTAACTCTCCTGTCTAAAATATACGGTAATAATATTTTTTTGCCCACATCATATTTTTCCGGCTCTCTGCTTCCACCACCATCTATCAATATTTTAGTTCCTTTTGGAGTACATATATATGTACTATCTCCTTGTCCCACATCTACAAAGTATATTTTCAAGTCTCCTTTCCAATTTACATCAACGGCAAAGTTTAGAACTAACGTTGCACTTATAACGATCGGTATTATTTTTTTTATAATAATTTGCTTCTTACTTTTTGTAAACACTATTAATAGTGCAATTATAATATAAATCGCTGCAACAGTCATGTCTCTTGGTGTTACAACAGTTATGTTTGCAATTGGGAGCTTTGCAATTACAGCCGTTGCTTTTGTAATAAACTTCAATGGTAATTGCCAAATCCTGCCTAAAATTTGTGCCACTGGCATGGATATTAAAGAAACACTCAGCACAATAAATCCCAGCATAATTGACACTCCTAATATTGGGCCTAGTAACAAATTTGCTAATAAAAAATTCAGAGATATCATATTAAAATAATACAGTATTATTGGAAATATCAGTAATGTTGCACTTAATGTTACATATGTATTCTCAATTAAATACACTTTTATTTTTGACAATTCAGTATGTTTCTTTTCAAATTCCACTAAGTATTTATTTAATAGTACAATGCCAGCGGTTCCTAAATATGAGAGTTGCAACCCCATATTAAAAATCGTAAACGGATTATCTATTATTGTACATAGCAAAGCAAACGCCATTGTTTCAAAACTATCCGATTTTCTATATATCAGCACTGCCACAATCGAAAGTATTGTACTTATTCCAGCTCTAATCACGGATAGGCTCATCCCAGTAAGCAACATGAATATAATTATTGCAATTATATTTATTACATATTTTTTTCTTTTTCCAATAATCCTATCATTCAATAATAAATTTAATCCTAAAATCAAATAAGACAAATGAGCACCAGACACGGCCAACATATGTGATAAACTACAATTTTTAAAATCTTCTTTTATATCATCTTCTATTTCGGAACTATCGCCTAACAATATTCCGATTGCAAGTCCTTCCTCATCTTTGTCTAGTATATCAAATACATTGTTTTTTAATCTGTCTCTAACTCTATAAATTAGCATACTTATTGGGTTTATATTATTAACTTTAATTATTTTTAGCTCATCTTCACAGTTTAAAATTCCATATATTTTTTTGTTCTTTAGGTACTCTTGATAATTGCTTCCTTTATAATTTCTTCTTCCCTCTGTGTTATCATAGAATCCAATTATTTTTATCTGCTGTCCATACTCCAGTTTTGTCTTTCGTGACTTCTTAACATATAATAAAAACTTTTTGTTTTTGTATTTACCTTTTGCATCACCTTTCATTTGATTTATTTTAACAGTTGTAGTATATCTGTATTCTGTTTCTTCTATATCTCCACATACAGTAGCAACTGCCGTTATTTTCTCATTATCAAACTTCTCATAAAACTTTTCATATTCGTTGTTAATCTGTATCGTCCTAATAACCGAAATCATAACTACAACAATTACTATAATAGTTTCTTTAATTTTTCTATTTCTTTTTGTTGTAACTAAACATATTATTAGAACGCCTAACATAATAAAAGGTATACTTTTTTTGAAGTATACCCCTATTATTATTCCTAAAACATATGATATAGCAATAATTAAAAGTGGTCTTTTCATCTTTTCTCCTTTTAACTTGCCATATATTTAGCTTAAAACAAATTATATTAACCTTCTAGCAGTTGCATATCTATTGTAATAACTTCCCGATAGTAATGTTGATATTTTTACGCAATATCCTGTTCCTGAAGATGCATGTATAAATTCTCCATTTCCAATATAAATTCCGCAATGTCCTATTCCATCCATAGTTGGATATTCCAAAAAGAATACCAAATCTCCCGGTTGCAAATTCTCTTTAGCTACATATTCGCCTCTATTAGACTGTGCACTAGCTGAATGGCTTAGTGAGTATCCAAAATGCTTATATACATACATTGTAAATCCCGAACAGTCAAAAGAGGAGCTTCCAGAGCCGCCATATACATATGGGCATCCAAGATATTGCTTTGCATATGCTGCTATTTCCTCTCCAAGACTTGAAGAAGTATTGGTAGATTCTTGTTTCTCTGGTTCTATATCTATAAACTTACCACTTCTGTTAGTTTCCCCCGTTTTGTTATCTGATAATAAGTTCTTATAAATATAACCTTCAAACTCTTTATATTTTATTTTATACCATTCCCCATTTTCTCCTACTACTGTAACATCTGTATCCTTTATTAAAGAAGTTACAATTTCGTCACTTGTTGATGGTCCTTTTCTCACATACACAGACAAAGAATTTACATACTTTGTAACCGTATTATCATATAAAGTCTCATCTTCATTATTAACCGGTTGTTCTGTTACAGTATTATCTATAACATTTTCTTCTTTATCTTCATTATTATTTTTAGTTGTTGTAACATTTGTAGTAATCCATCCAGCTAAACTATCTGTCTGTATAAAAGTCCATTTATTAGCCTTTGAAACAACTGTTACAGCATCTCCCTTTTTTAGTGTTCCAATGCTGTTAGCATTTATTAGTGGTAATATTTTTATATCTAATTTCTCCGATTCTATTGTCATCGTAGTTCCCACTTCATTCGTACTAGTAGTTATTTGACCACTTTGACTTGGCTCAGAATTATCTATTTCTTCTTGATTGTTAACTGTTATGTATTCCTTGCTTACAAATCCTTCTGTATCTTTGTATTTTACTTTATACCATCCATTAGATTCAGAAACAATTTCTACCTCATCGCCCTGGCTTAATAACTTTAAAATATCAGCAGACGTAGATGCTTCTTTTCTCAAATTTAAAGTTTCTGTATTTACATTTCCCGTAGACGCCTGTACTTTATTTGCAAATACTATCATTAGTATAATTATTGCACTTGCTATTAAATATTTTACTTTACTCATACGCTTCTCCTAAATAATATATAGTTTTTATTATCTCTTTAGTATTCACGCTTATAGTATATAATTAAAATCCCAAAAAGTCAATTTATATGATGTATATTTTTGATTTTTCATCACAAAAAAAATAGCAAGGTTTTACAATTACTTGTAATCCCCTGCTATATTATATTCAAGTTATTATTTTACTCGATTATTTCAGAAACAACACCTGAACCAACTGTTCTACCACCTTCACGGATAGCGAATCTTAGTCCTTTTTCGATAGCGATTGGTGTGATTAATTCGATTGTCATGTTTACGTTATCTCCTGGCATAACCATTTCTGTTCCAGCTTCTAGTTCAATAACACCTGTAACGTCTGTTGTTCTAAAGTAGAATTGTGGTCTATATCCATTGAAGAATGGTGTATGACGTCCACCTTCGTCTTTAGTTAGAACGTATACTTGTGATTTGAATTTTGTATGTGGATGTATTGTTCCAGGTTTTGCAAGAACTTGACCTCTTTCAACGTCTGTTCTTTGAACACCTCTTAATAATACACCGATATTATCTCCAGCTTCAGCTTGATCTAATAATTTTCTGAACATTTCAACACCTGTTACAACAGTTTTTGTAGAAGGTTTAATTCCAACGATTTCAACTTCGTCTTGTAATTTAACTTCTCCTCTTTCAACTCTACCAGTAACAACTGTTCCTCTACCTGTTATTGTCATAACGTCTTCAATAGGCATTAAGAATGGTTGGTCGATTGGTCTTTCTGGTGTTGGGATGTAGTTATCAACTGCATCTAATAATTCTTTTATGCATTGATATTCTGGAGCATTTGGATCTGTTGATGTGCTCTCTAATACTTTTAATGAAGATCCTTTTACGATTGGAATCTCGTCTCCTGGGAAATCATAGCTTGATAATAAGTCTCTAACTTCCATTTCAACTAATTCTAATAATTCTGGATCATCAACCATATCACATTTATTTAAGTAAACAACGATGTATTTAACACCAACTTGTCTAGCTAATAATATATGTTCTCTAGTTTGAGGCATTGGGCCGTCAGCTGCTGAAACTACTAATATAGCTCCATCCATTTGAGCAGCACCTGTGATCATGTTCTTAACGTAGTCTGCGTGTCCTGGGCAGTCAACGTGTGCATAATGTCTTTTTTCTGTTTCATACTCAACGTGTGCTGTGTTGATTGTGATTCCTCTTGCTTTTTCTTCTGGAGCACCATCGATTTGATCGTATGCTTCATATTTTGCTTGTCCTAATAAGCTTAAGTATTTTGTTATAGCTGCTGTTGTTGTTGTTTTTCCGTGGTCAACGTGACCGATTGTACCAATGTTAACGTGTGGCTTTGATCTTACAAATTTTTCCTTTGCCATTTTTAATTTCCTCCTTTAATTTTTGAAGTTTGTTTTAGAATTAGTATTTAACATATCTCAAGTCCTAGTTTGTATATAATTTAATATTCAATAAATTCAAATTTATAAATTAAATTTGTATTTAGTAAATTTAATTTTATATATTTAATTAAGAATTTGTTTTATGCTGTAATATTTAATTCTTGTTCAACTTCTATTATTTTTAATATTAATAACTTAGTTTTAGTGAAGATTGGCTAATCGATTATATTTACAGCTTACAAAAACTGTATTTATATCTTTTAACTTTTCTTCATACATAAGCATTTTATAATATTTTTACGATTTTTGCAATAGTTTTAGCTATTTTTATATATTAAAACTATTTTATCTTGTTTTTAGAGTTTGTTACTCTGTATTAGTTATAAAAATTTTGTATATAAATAACTATTCAAAATATCATAAATATAATAAATCTGTGTATTTATAAATAGCTACTTTATACTATTTATTACTAATTTTCTTTCTTTGATCTACTTGCAATAATTTGCTCAAGTATTGATTTTGGAACTTCTTCGTAATGGCTTGGTTCCATTGAGTATGTTCCTCTACCTTGTGTTTTAGAACGTAAGTCTGTTGCATATCCAAACATTTCTGAAAGTGGAATAAATCCTCTTATTATTTGGTTTCCTGAAGCAGCTTCCATTCCTTCCATTCTACCACGTCTAGCATTAATGTCTCCAATAACATCTCCCATGTATTCTTCTGGAACTGTTATTTCAACTCTCATGATAGGCTCTAGTATAACAGATTTAGCTTGTTTACATCCTTCTTTGAATGCCATTGATGCAGCAATCTTGAATGCCATTTCTGAAGAGTCAACATCATGGTATGAACCATCAACTAAAGTTGCTTTGAAGTCTATAACTGGGTAACCAGCTAATATACCACTCATTGCAGCTTCTCTTAGACCTTCTTCTGTTGGTTTGATGAATTCTTTTGGAACTACACCACCAACGATTTTGCTTTCAAATTGTACACCTGAACCTGGCTCTAATGGTTCCATTTCAAACCAAACGTCACCATATTGTCCATGACCACCAGATTGACGAACAAACTTACCTTGAACTTTAACTTTATTTCTGATTGTTTCCTTGTAAGAAACTTGTGGTTTACCTACTGTACATTCAACTTTGAATTCTCTCTTTAATCTGTCAACGATAATGTCTAGGTGAAGCTCACCCATTCCTGCGATTATTGTTTGACCAGATTCTTGATCTGTCCAAGTTTTGAATGTTGGATCTTCTTCAGCAAGTTTTGCTAAAGCTATTCCCATTTTTTCGCTGTTAGCTTTATCCTTTGGCTCGATAGCTATATCGATAACTGGCTCTGGGAATTCCATAGATTCTAGTATAACTGGATGTGCTGGATCACATAGTGTATCACCTGTTGATACTTCTTTTAGTCCAACTGCTGCTGCAATGTCTCCAGCATAAACTTTTTCTATATCTTGTCTATGGTTAGCATGCATTAATAGGATTCTTCCTATTCTGTCTTTCTTTTCCTTAGTAGCATTTAATATTGTAGAACCTGTTGTTAAAGTTCCTGAATATACTCTAAAGAAACATAGTTTTCCAACAAATGGGTCAGTCATTATTTTGAATGCTAATGCTGAGAAAGGTTCTTTGTCGTCTGTCTTTCTTTCTACTTCATTTCCGCTTTCATCCACACCTTTGATTGGTGGTATATCAAGTGGAGATGGTAAGTAGTCAACAACTGCATTTAATAATTCTTGAACACCTTTGTTTTTATATGATGATCCACAAGTTACAAGAATTAAACTATTATTTATAGTTCCTTTTCTTAATCCAACTTTGATTTCATCTTCTGATAGCTCTGCACCGTCAAGATATTTCATCATTAATTCATCATCTTGTTCTGCTGCAGCTTCTATCATTTCTTGTCTGTATTTTTCTGCATCTGCTTTCATATCTTCAGGAATTTCACATTCTTCGATGTCTCTTCCTAAATCATCTTTGTGAACGAAAGCTTTCATTTTCATTAAGTCAACTATTCCTTGGAAGTTGTCTTCTGAACCAATTGGTAATTGGATTGGAACTGGATGAGCTCCTAATCTTGTTCTTATTTGGTTAACACATGCATAGAAATCAGCACCTGTTATATCCATTTTGTTTACATATACCATTCTTGGAACTTGATATTTGTCAGCTTGTCTCCAAACTGTTTCAGATTGTGGTTGAACTCCACCTTTAGCAGCTAAAACTAATACAGCACTGTCAAGAACTCTTAAAGATCTTTCAACTTCAACTGTAAAGTCAACGTGTCCAGGGGTATCGATGATGTTTATTCTTGTACCCTTCCAGTTACATGTTGTTGCAGCTGATGTGATTGTTATACCTCTCTCTTGCTCTTGAACCATCCAGTCCATAGTAGCAGCACCGTCGTGAACTTCACCAATTTTGTGAGTTCTACCAGTGTAGAAAAGTATTCTCTCTGTAGTTGTTGTTTTTCCTGCATCAATATGGGCCATTATTCCTATATTTCTTGTTTTCTCCAAAGGAAATTCTCTTCCGTCTGTTGCCATCTTTTTATTTTTCCTCCTTTTATTACATATTTGTTTGTGAGATTATTAATTTCATTCTCAGGATTTTAATTAGAAGCAATATAACAAGGCAACCGAATCAAAAATACCGGAAACGTACGTGGTGTACGTTGAGGATATTTTTAGATGATGGTTAACTCTGTTAGATACAGCTTATAATTAGTATTTTCTAAATTTTAACTAGGAACAAGTATTGCGAGGCAGTCTAGCTAAAAAAGCGCAGATAGTACGTGTGTACATCGAGCATTTTTTATCCGAAGACTAACATAACAAAACATAATTCTTAATTAATCTGATTCTCGAAATTTTGATTAGAAGCAAGTATAACAAGGCAACCGAGTCAAAAATACCGGAAACGTACGTGGTGTACGTTGAGGATGTTTTTAGATGATGGTTAACGCAGTTAGACGTAGCTTATAATTAAAATTTTAGAATTTGTAATGAGCAAAAGCCTTATTAGCCTCAGCCATTTTATGCATATCTTCTTTCTTCTTGAAAGATCCACCGTTACCAGCTACTGCATCCATTATTTCTCCAGCTAGTTTTTCAGCCATAGTTTTTTCATGTCTTTTTCTAGCATAGCTTACTAGCCATCTAAGTCCTAATGTTTGTCTTCTTTCTGGTCTAATCTCTAATGGTACTTGGTATGTTGCACCACCAATTCTTCTTGCTTTAACTTCAAGAACTGGCATTACGTTATTTAGTGCTTCTTCAAATACTTCTAGTGGATTTTTTTGCTCTTTTTCTTTTATAATGTCAAATGCATCATAAACTATTGTTTGAGCAACTGTTTTTTTACCATCAAGCATTACGTTGTTTATTAATTTTGTAACAACTTTGCTATTATATATTGGATCTGGTAATACTTCTCTTTTTGCTATATATCCTTTTCTTGGCACTATTCTTCCCTCCTTATAAAATTTGATACTAATATTTACCTAGTATCTTAGGTACTCTAAAAAGTTCAATACTAATCCTTCTCGAAACTTTTTCAGTTTAGTGCTATATAATTTATTTTTAATTTAAGTACCTTAAATTAATAAGTTATATGCACTATAATGTAGATCTACTACTTTTAAATACTCTGCAGAATTTGGAATTAGAAACAAGTATTGCGAGGCAGTCTAGCTAAAAAAGCACAGATAGTACGTGTGTACATCGAGCATTTTTTATGCGAAGACTAACAGAGCAAAGTATTGTTTAATGTTTTCCGTATTTAGAATTCTTTACATATTCTGAGAATTAGAAGCAAGTATAACAAGGCAACCGAATCAAAAATACCGGAGACGTACGTGGTGTACGTTGAGGATATTTTTAGATGAAGGTTAACGCAGTTAGACGTAGCTTATAATTTTCAGAATTATTTTTTAGGACGCTTAGCTCCATACTTCGATCTACCTTGCATTCTGTCTTTAACACCTGCTGTATCTAAAGTTCCTCTTATGATGTGGTATCTAACACCTGGAAGATCTTTTACTCTTCCTCCTCTTATTAGAACAACACTGTGCTCTTGTAAGTTGTGTCCGATTCCAGGAATATAAGATGTTACTTCGTATCCGTTTGAAAGTTTAACTCTGGCAACTTTTCTTAATGCTGAGTTTGGCTTCTTAGGTGTAACAGTTTTAACTACAGTACATACACCTCTTTTTTGTGGTGCTCTTCTGTCTGTTGTTTTCTTTTTCATAGAATTGTATCCATGTTGAAGAGCTGGTGATGTTGATTTTGTTGTTGTAGTTTTTCTTCCTTTTCTTACTAATTGGTTGATTGTTGGCACTTAAATTTCACCTCCTAATTTTTATTTGGTTTTATTAGCTTTTTATTTTTACGCAAAGGTACTAAAGCTAATTAAAACTAGCTTTTTTATTTTATCATATTTTGTTTGTTTAGTCAATGTTTTTTTGCAACTTTTTTCCAGTTTCCGTAAGGCTTTTTGTCGTTTTTTGACGTACGATTTTTCTTTATTTTTAACATATTATGTTATATACTATTATTTACCTCTATTTATAGAGAAGTCTATATATGAGGGGAGGTGAATTTATGAAACCTTTAGTTGGATTAATTGTATTATTGCTAATATATTTAATCTTAAAACTCTTCTTCGGACAGTAATAATACATAAAACTACCACATCGTGCGTGATGTGGTAGTTTTTTGGTTTATTATGAAACCCTTAATTGGTTCTATTATACTAATAATACAATAAAAAAAATAAAAAGTCAACTAAAATAGGTTCAAAAAACAAAAAATCGTTCGACAAAATTCTACTTACTAGTTTAGTATATGTATTTTAAATATAGCTTGCAAATTCTGTTTTAGATAGTCTCTCCAATCTTTCTTTTGTATTTCTTCTTTGCAGACTATGTCTACATTTTCCACAAGTTCTTCTCCTATTTTTATACTCAGTGTTCCTATTTTTTGCCCTTTTTCTATTGGTGCTTGAATTTGTGTTATTGAATTTATTGTTATTCTTATATTGTTTTCTTGTTCTGCTTTCATTGGAATTATTTCATTTTCCAGTTTATTTAATTCTAATTTTACATTCTTCTCTTTTCCCTTTATTACTACTATTCTTTTCGAATTTATGGCATTCCATTTTTCAAATTCTTCTAGTGTTTTTTCTTTTATATTTACATTTTTAAAGTTAGAAAAAGTGTATTCTATTAATTTAATGCTGTCTCTGGTTCTGTCTTTCTTTGTGTCAGCTCCTAAAACTATTGTTATTATGTCCTTGTCGTTTCTCTTTGTTTCAGTTACTAAGCATCTTCCAGCACCATTTGTAAAGCCTGTTTTTACACCTATTACTCCATTTAGTACTCCCAACAGTTCGTTGGTATTTGCGATTGTTTCTGGCACTCCATTAATTGTTATTGATGTTTTCTTTGTACCTACTATTTGTGCAAATTTCTCGTTTTGTAACGCATAATCTGTCAATTTTGCAAGTTCAAAAGCTGTTGTATAATGTTTACTATTATCCAATCCATGCGGAGTTACAAAATTTGTATCAGTTAATCCTAATTCTTGAGCTTTTTTGTTCATCATATCTGCAAATCCTTGAACACTACCACCCACGTGTTCAGCAATTGCCACAGCAGCATCATTTCCAGATCTTAACATTAGTCCATATAATAAATCATTTAATGCTATTTTATCTCCCTTTTTTAGTCCTAATCTTGAGCCTCCTGTTCCTCCTGCCTTTGCACTTATTGTTACTTCATCACTTAAATTTGCATTTTCTAGCGTAACTGTTGCTGTCATTATTTTGGTAGTTGATGCCATTGCACATTTTACTTTTTCGTTTTTTCCATATAATTTTCTTTTAGATTTTCTGTCATAAACGATTGCTTTTCTCGAATTTATTGTTGGTTCACCAGAGATATTTTTTGCAACTTCATTTATGCAGTTTTCTGTAAATTCCTGATTTACTTCTACTATTTCTTCATCAACATCGTCCGCAAAAGCACATTGAATACTACAAAAAAGAATTATAAATGTAATCACAATAATTTTTAAAATTTTACTTGTCTTTTCCACTATTTTAACACTCCCTGTGATAAATATATTACGCCATAAAAAAAATATGAGAATTTCTTCTCATATTTTAATGTCTATTTAATAATCTATCTAGAGCTTCTTCTTCTGGTGTAGGTCTTTCTCCTCTGCCTCCTGGTTCATCATCATCTGTATCCGGTCCTTCCTCTTCTTTTCTTACTGTTTCGATTTTTTCAGAAGGGCAGTCTCCTTCTGCTAGCTCAAATCTGTCGCAGTATTGTTCTATGGTCATGTCATATTTCTCTGCTTCTTTTCTAAGTGTAGTAGTCTCCCCACTATGTAATGTTATTTCTTCATCAACGTTCGTAGCTTTGTCATTACTATCATCCTTGTCTATATTTTCAAGTTGGGTTGTTCCAGATTCTAACTCTCCATCTTTATCAGATTTTTCCCCACCAATTTGCTCCTCAGTTTTTTCTATTGCTTCTCCTATTTCATATTTATTATTTCTTCTCTCATTCATAAACTTTTTAACTTGTTCTGTTGATGGTCTTTCATGTTCAGTTTCGACTATGCTTCCAATAAATTTTTCTTCATTTGGATCTTTTCTAACATAATCCACTTCTAATATTCCATACTGGCCAGATGTCACTGTAAAGCTTTTGTCAGAAGAATTTTTTACTTTAAACATTTCTCTTGTCTGCTTTTCTTGTATGCTTGATCCATCTCTATTTATGCTATATATGTCGACATTAGTCTGCATTGCTCCTGTTGTTTCTAAATTATCTAGATATTCTACTTCTCCTTCAGGAGTAATTCCCACAAATGCAAATTTTTTGTTTTTGTCAGTTGCTTTATTTGCATTTATTACATATATATTATCATATTTGCCTTTTACATTTGCTATGTCTTCAAATGTGTCTTGGTCTGTTAATCTTTGAGTTGGATTTATTGTTGAACAGTTCTGTATTTCATTAGGATTCATTCCTGTTTTCTGCGCTATTTTTTGCAACTCTTCTTCTTTACTTTGAGGTTGGTTTTCTTTTTGTTCTTCTTGTTCTTTGTTTTGTTGTTTTTGAGCTTCTATTTCTGATTTTGTCATGTTTATATCTTTTTCTTGTTGTTCTGCTGGCTCTTCAAATTTAGCTTTTCCATCTGCCTGTTTTATTCTGTCTAACATGCTTTTTTCTAAATCTGTTTTTGTTAGCATTTGTTCATATTTTTCTAATGCATAGTCAGTAAATTTTATTGTGCCATTTTCATCAACTGTCGCTATTTCCATCTGATTTTCGTCATATATACTATACATGACTTTTTCTTTATTTGTTATTACTCTAACAAGATAAGCATCCTGTTTTGATACTCCTCCACCGTCTTCATTTCTGAATAATTCTAGTGTTTCGTAATATGTTATACTACCGATTTCATCCTTGCTCTCTCTTGCTTCCATATCACTTTTCTTTTTTTGGTAGATTAGCTGTATGTTCTCTTTTATCATTGCTTCTTTTTCTTCTTTATTCATAAATAGCCTCCATTATTTTATACTAAATGACATTTCAAACTCTGTTCCTTCGTTTAGTTTTACTACTAAATTTATTCCTTTTTGCTCTTTTCCATTTGCATTATTTAGTTTTGCATTAAATAACCATGCATCTCCTTGTTTTTCTACTATGTTGTATGTTATTTGATTCTTGTCAAAGAAATTATCTTTCATATAGGTTTCAAATTGACTTTCTGTTGCAAAGTTATTTGCTTTAAATGTTGCATTTAATTTGCTATAAATATATTTGTAATCCTTGTTGTTTAATGCTTCTTGTATTTTCTCTAAGTTTAGTTTTGCTTTGTTTTGGTCTGTTGATCTGCTATACATATTTTTAAAGTATGGTGTGTCTGTTGTATAAACATCTAATACCACTGAATAGTCCATTGGATATTGCGCACTAAATATATAATAATTGCCTTCTGCATCTTGACATGTGTATTGAACATAGCTTTCATATGTTTCAATAGAATATTTTTTTATACCTAAATTACTATGTTGTAATTTAAAGTCTAAATAGTCCGAATATTTTTCGAAATCATTATTATCCAATGTTTCCATTTTATATGTCAATTCAAGCTTTTCTCTATTTGCATTTATATATTGTACGAATCCATTATAATTTCCAAATTTCGTTTCTCTATATTGTTTGTCTAATAGGTTGTATGCTTTTTCTGGGTTTGAAATCATCTGTTTTAGGTAATCGTCAAAATACATTTTCGCTATATCAGCATTATCATAGTCTTTAAATTCTATGCTGTTATTTTCATTTTTTTCTATTGTTCTTTCTCCTGTTGATTGGTTAATTTTTGTTGTATATTCATTTTCTGTGATTGGCATTATATCATATGTATGATTGTTTACATCTACTCCAATTTCAAAGTATACATTGCCTTGGTCATTTATTTGTCCTTTTATGTAATATGCCGTAAATTTTTCGCTATTCTGTTCATACATTTCGATATTTTTATAGCTTGTGATATTTTTGTATTGCTGAGTGCTACTGCTTAAGTTATTGCTATTTATATTATTTTTTGATATGTATTCTTTGTTTAGGACTGACATTACCAATTCTACATTTTGATTTTTTGTGTTTTCAATGTAGTTTTTTATGGTTTCCTCAACTGTGACGTAAGTGTTGACTCTATTTGTTCTTATTGGTTTTTCGTCTTTGACGTCTTCATTGTTTTCTTTTACTTCAGAATATATTTTGTTCATTTCTTCTTTTGATATAGTATCTTTTTTTGCTATATTTGCTATTATCAAAATTATAATGATACCAATCGTTGCAACAATTATAATTATATTTCGCTTTTTTTTCATTAATATTTCCTCCGTTTATCTATCTTAAGGAGCTCTTAGAACTATAGCATCAGACGAAATTGTTGTTTCGTAAGGTGATATTCTTCTTATTGCTTCTCCTGAACCAGCGTTATATTTTGTGTTGTTTCCAGCATATATTTCGATGTGTCCATATGTATAATATAGTATATCTCCTGGTTGTACTTCTGCAACGCTAACTCTCTTCCATCCGTACTTGCCTATTAATATTGTTTGTGCTAATGTCTCTGCTCCATCAGAATGGTCACTGTCGTCTATATAACCAACCATTTGTAGCACCCAAGAAACGTATGTTGCACAACATGTATTATGGTAGCCTGTTTTTGATTCTTCAAATGTTCTATTTAATCCATGCGCTTTATTATATTTGCCACATTCCTCGTATTGGTTTGAATTGTCTAATACACAATATGTATAATTGTTTTGTTCCATGTATTTATGTATCATGTCTGCCACTTCAATTATAGAGCCTCCAGAGTATATTTTGCTTCCAAAGATGTCTTTTGCGATTGCTATTACTCTGTTGTCAATATAATCAACTACGTAAGCTGCTTGTTCTTCTAATGTAGTACTTTCTTCAAGTTCATGTTTACAATCATAGTTCATATGTTGTATTAAGTATTGTTTTACATTTACATTACCATATACTTTTCCACTATGCTTATCTCCTAAATACATATATGCACATAGTACATCATATATTGATGTCATGTTACCTGTAATTCTGTCACTATGAGGTGCATAAGTTTGAGCTTTGGCATATGCTATGCTTCCTGGTTGTTGGTAACTTAAGATTGTTTTACAGTAAAATTGTATTGCTTCATCTATTGTTGCAAACTGTGTTCCTACTGAAGAGTCATTATATACTCCTAATCCCCAATAGTTCCATGGAGAATTTCCTGGTGTTGCTTCTCCAAAAGAACTTTCTTGCCCTGCTTGTGCAACGCAAAGTATTGGGTTTATATTGTTTTTTACACATATATCATATATCTTGTCTGCATATGCAGCAAATCTTTTCTGATATCCGCTATCGTTTCTATATTCTCTTACACATTTTATAAAATCTTCTTTACTTATACTAGTTTTGTTAACACTTATTCCTGAACCACCATACATTGATGAAAGGTTTTTAATTATAAAGAAGTTTGCACTTAATTCTGTTACACCTAAATCTCTTCCAGTTGCTTTGTATAAAAGATATTTTACTAAATCTATCATGTTTGTAACATTTTCTGTGTTTTGTTCCATCATTTCAAATAGCCATTCCACAGAACTCATTATCTTTGATTCTGCTCTAGGATATTTTTTTAGTATTGTACAGAAATTTGGTTCTTGAGAATTCAAGTCTGTTTTTTCTTCTATCTTTGGAGTGCCCTCTTTATAGCTGTTTCCAGATGATACTATTTTGCCAGTTCTTGATTTTTCCTTTATATCGCTTATCAATCTTTCCGATTCTACTGTATATACTGTGCCTTCCATTTTGCCATGTTCTAGGTCATTTAATACCTCTTGTGCAAAGCTGTCTTGCTCGATTTCAGCTTTTGTTAAATATCTATTTATGGTCTCGATTGCCTGACTGTTATTGCTTTGTGCGTTATTTTCTGTAACTGTTGCCGGAATTGATTCATATGTATATTCGTTTTGATATTTTGCAATCCACGTATTTGCATATGTAACATTTAGAGTAACATTTCTTGTTTCAGTTATTTCTGTTAATCTTCTATGATAAGTGGTATCTGAAGTATCAAATTCTCTTTCTCTCGTAATTTTCGTTAGAGTGCCAGAGTGTTTGATAAACTGTCTAACAATTAATTCTTTTCTTCCCTCCATTGTAAATTGAGATTCTTCTGTTTCCTCAGTTCTCATATAATTGTCATATGCAGTTATTGTGATTTCTGTGTCCATTGCTAATTTTGCCAATTCATATACAAAATCTTCTTCTGTGCTTTTTACAAGTAATGCCCACAAAAAATTAAATGGCATTGCATATGAACTTAATGCAGATTTGTAATCCAATGACATTTCCGATATGTTGTATTGTTCTTCATTTATAGGTGTCTCGCCAGGTACATTTGTGTCCAATACTTTTGAATGTCTGTATGATTGTGCTATGACAAGCTGTCCGTTATCATTTATTGAGCAATACTTAAATACTTCTGAGTTAGAATCTGCTATATATTGTTTAAATGTTGTGTAGTCTATATATTGCAGTGTTGATACATTTCCGTCTTTGTCACTTCTTTGTACCGTAATTGCTCCATTTATTTGATCACTTTTTTTAGGATCTGCATTGCCTAGTTTTAGATTTTGTGTGATAAAATCTGCTTTTATAAACATTTTTAAGTATTCTTTTTGATTTTCTTCAGATATATATGTAGAAAGAATATTGGTTTTACTGTTAAGCTTTTGCATTAATTCTTCTACTTTTTCATCCAAATTTACATCATATGAATAAGCATTGCCTGTTTTTGATATTTCTATATCACTTAACGTCTCTTCTACTGCATTAGGAACATTGTTTTCCTTTCCTTGTGAATAAGAACCGTTGTTTACTGTAATAAATTTAATAACTGCCGCAACAACACTTACAACAAGCACTGCTATTAGTATATATGGCAAAAATTGGATAATAAGGTGAGCAACTGCCATTGCTATTTTTTTAATAGCTTTTCCTACTAATTTGCCCACTTGCTTTGCTGCAAATTTTCCTGTTTTTTTTACACCTTTCTGAAGTTTCTCCTCTTCTTCTTCCATATTAATCTCCTAATTGTTTTATAATTTTATTTCAAATTTTGTTTCTTTGGTTGTTGAATCCTCATTTTCAATTTGAGCTTTTGAAAATACTATACTTGTTAATTCTCTATTTGAAATATAAGAGTCTGAGAATTTTATTGCTATTTGTACTTTGCATTTGCTTTTTACTCTTAATAATTCTTTTGTGATTCCTTCATTTATATATGAATATTTGACTTGTTTTTTATCTTGTAAATATATTGTTCCAGCTGTGTCTAGGTTGTCTAATAATATATCTGTATTTTCGTTATTTTCTACCTCTATGTAATAGGTCTCGTATTTCATGTTTATATCTTTTTTTAAGACTCTAAATGTTACATTTCCACTTTTTGTTTCATTATTTATTATTTTTCTACCAATGTAGCTATTTATGTTCAACTTATATTGGCCTTTTGAGTTTACAACTGTTATAAAATCTTGGATGTTATTTTTAGATGCTCCACCTGTTGACAACACGTCGTCCTTTAAATCTACTTTAAATATGCTGTCTGTCCAATTTTGTATTGTACATGTTTTTGCACCTGCAAAATTTTTTCTATAATAGTTGTTATAGAAAAGTTGATAATTAGAAAACATTGTTTCCTTGCACTCGCTGCTAAGCATTTCATAAGCTTGTTCTGGCTTTTGATTATTACATAAATTTATAAAGTTTTCTATTGCCTTTTTATAGTTTTCTGCATTTTCAGTTTTTGTATTGCTACCAGAAATTGCTGGAGATAAGGTTCTATCTTCTTCACTTATTATTGTGTTTCCATTTGCTATACTGTTATTTGGCTCCTGATTGCTTATTTTTGCAAAATAATTTAATGTTTGAATTATTCCTATTACGATGATTATTGCTATTATTACAATAATAATTTGTAATTTGTTTTGGTTAATTGTTCTAATTATATTCATTTTTTCCTCTTTTCCTTTATAGCAATTAAGCCAAAAGGAGTATTCCTTTTGGTTTAATTGTTTTCTCTCTAAGCTTCTCCTTTAATCTTACGTATTTTAGCCATTGTATCTGCTGCTAACGCATTAGCTCTAGCACTTTCAATACCTTTCTTTTCGAATCTTTGTGCAAGCGCATCTCTTGCTTTGTCTATCTTTCCTGCATCACGGAACATGTCTGCACTATAACGAGTAGATAATTTTGCTAGTTCTCGAGTTTGAGCTTCTATATCTCTTTGGTTTTGTTCTTGTTCGTCTTGAGTCATATTCTGCATTTGAGCTTGAGTAGGTCTCATACTTTCTTGAATCTTATGCAATCTGTCCATCTCTTTTATGTCTGTGATTCCTGCTCTTCTATATTTTGCATATTCTTGCATTCTCTTTTCTAGTTCGTCGTTAACTTGGAATCTATCCATTTCAATATTGTTTGCTCTATTCTCTTCTTCTATTTTTTCTACTACGTGTGCTCTGTTTTCTACGTTATTTACGAATTCTTGATCAGCAAATAGGTTATTAGCTTCATCTTCCCCATAATTGATTTCTCTAACGTCTTCTTGTACTGTTCCTGCAAGGCTTTCGATTCCCGCACTAGCTTTCTTTCCTAATTGGCTTCCAGCAGTTCCACCTAATGCTGCTCCTTTCCACATGTCGTTCATGTCTCCACCAACAATTCCTCCAGCTAGTCCTATTGCAGCTCCTCCAATTAAAGCAGCTCCTTTTAGATATGTTCTTCCTATTCCCTTAGCAGCTCTCTTCAATAAAGTTCTACCTGTCTTACCTCTAGGGATGTTATATTTTCTTCTTAGCATATTTCCAAAGTTTTTACGTCTTTGTCTATTTTTATCACTATTCCAACTATTGCTAATTGTTGAAACAGCTCTTCCACCCGTAGCATTCCAAGCGTTTTGCATGCCTGCTTGAAATCTTGTAGGTGGTCCTTGACGTTGAGGTTCTCCACTTGGTTGTTGAGTTCTTGCTGTTGGATTTGGAGTATGATTTGGAGTAGGATTTGCACCTGCACCTCCTCCAGCTCCAGCCATAGGTATTCCGCCATTTCCAGCATTCACATCTGTTCCCGCTAATGCATCTAATCCGTCTCCCTCTACTAGGTTTGGATCTGTAACATTTTTATCATCTTTTGTTCTAATTTTATCTGATTTTCCGTCTTTTCCTTTATCTTTTCCGCCTTTTCCAAGCTTTTGTACCATTTGTGCAGCCAATGCTCCACCTGCAAATCCACCAAGTGCTGGTGTAGTGCTACTCTTAATTCCAAACATTTCTTTTACTATTTTTTCTGCTGGTACTATGAATGCTAGCACACATATTGCATATAGTGGTGATTTTACTGCTAAATCTATGGCAGATGTAACTAGTACTGTATACAATACTAGATGTATTATTGGTATCATTGCATTTACTATGTATTCTCTTAACCAGAATTCAAATGCTTGTGCTTTTGAATCTTTTACTTTATCTATTGGATATGTTAATGCTACTAGTGGTGCAATTATTGTTAAGAATGTTAATATTATTACCCTCTTAATATAGATAAAGAAGAAATATACTGTATAGAATGTCAATGCTAGATACATAATCGTATATGTTAGTTTAGGAATCGCATCCGGATTTCCTGCCAAAACTCTATTATATCCTGTCAAGTTGGTTGGGAAAGCTTTCTCTGTCACTAGTGTTTCATATTCACTTGGAACTGTTGTGTCAAAGTTTCCTGTACCGGGGTCCACAGGTGTATCATCGAAATGACTATTGTCATTATTATTACCTGTATCCTTAGGTACTAATGTTTCATTTCTATATACCAATAATATTGTATTTATTGTTTTTTTGTTGGTGTCATTATTTGTCGACGATGTTGAAATGCCTGATATAAATAGATTTTGCACTTCTTGTACCATTGTCATTGTAAACACCATTATATAATGTAGGAAAAATACTAAACAAAGAGCAATAACCCAGTCAACAAACATTTCTTTATATTTTGCCTTGTCTGTAGCAACTGCTGCTGTTACCATTCTTAATCCGACATATACTAATACAGAAAGTAATCCAACAATAGCAATCATTCTAAGTGCTTGGTACCATGTTGATATTGTCTCCTTTAAGTCTGCAACTGTAGAATTTCCCGTATCACTATCTTCTCCAACTTCTCCTGCTCCTAGCATTCTTGCTTTGTAATCATCATTTACCTCTTGGAAGAAGTTTGCATCTAAAAGTGCAACTCTACCAGAAAATATTTCCATTGGTGTAATTTTAACATGTGGATATACTATGTTTGTAGCTGGTATATAGTCAACATCATCTTCTACTGCCTGTTCTGGGCTGTAGTTGCTTAACTTAATTTCCTTTCTTATCAGTTTTCCTCCAAAGTAGGCTTGAATCTCCTTTGCATTAGAAAATCCGTTACACTCTTCTTTTTGTATTTTTTCTAGGTTAGCGTCAGTTGTTCCTGGAATTATTCTACTCTTTACTCCTGCCGTCTTCGATACTAAAAAGTTTGCAATATCTCCTACCGCTAATAGTAAGTCACATACCGGCTCTAGTAGCGCTCCTCCGAAGTCCGCCTGACTATACGTTGGCATTATCCAAGTAAATGTCATCATTACAGTTATGAGTGATATGATTATCTTTTGCTTCAACTTTCCTATTTTTTTAGTCTTCATACATACTCCTTTTATTTGCTTTATTGATTTTGCATTGCTGCGAGTTTATTAATGTTGGTCTCAACAAATTCAAATTCTTTTGCGGTTGGTGTTATTTGTAATATTGCTGTGTCCTTTCCAACTTTTAATAAACCTTCTCCTTTGTTACATGTGATTAAAAATCCTGCTTCTCCTTCGCTTAATTTGAATACTTCTTTTAAGTATTTTATTTCTGATTTATCTTGTGCTAATAATAATTTCGTATCTGAAGATGTTAGAACAGCTTGTACTTCTGGCTTCTCATAAAAGTCTTGGAATCTTTGAGAGATAATTGCCAAAGATACGTTTCTTTTTCTGGCACGTCTTGCCATTGTGTTTAAGAAGTCTACTGCCTCTGGGTATGGTAATAACATCCATGCCTCGTCAACAAGTACTCTCTTCTTAGCCGCCTTTTTTCTATCTTCGCTGTTTTTCTTAACGTATTTTTCCCAAATCCATGATAGAAGAATTTGTTGTGCAAGTGGTCTTGCAAATCTTTCTTCTAGTTGTGATATGTCTAAGTTTATAAATAGTGTTCCATCTAGTAAGTCAAATGTTGATTGTCCATCAAAGTATGCCATTTGTCCATCATATTTTCTGATGTATTGTTTCATTACTTTTAATAGATAACTGTAATGGAATCTATAATCTGGGTTTTCATTTTCTTGTGCCTTGTTTGCAATTCTTTCATACCAAGAACCTATTGTTGGCATTTGTTTTTTCTTTCTTCCAAGCATGTTTCCAGCTTCTGAAACGCTTTCATACAAACTTGATGGATCGCTGTTTATTCCAGCTGCCATATATTCTTCTGCTACTGCTTCTGCTATTATTTGTTTTGTCAATTCGTTTACTTCTTGACTTCTTGTACTACCTCTTGCCATTGTCAACAATGCTTGAGTTACGTCTTCTACTTTATTTTCTACATTTAGTACTGTTTTTTCTCTTCCTGTTATTTCGTCTTTTACCATTTCTGTTTCTATATCAAAAACGTTTATTACTGTTTTTGATGTAGGGCTTAGTACAACATTTGTTCCTCCTAAGCTTTCTGCAACTATTCTATACTCACCTTCAGCATCTAGTGCTAAGCTTTGTATTCCCATTAACACTGCTGATCTTGATATTAAAGTTTTCATTGTAACTGATTTACCAGCACCAGATTTAGCAAATATTACCATGTTGTAGTTTGTTAATGAATTGTGGAAGTTGTCAAATAATATTGGCACTCCTGTTTGTTTGTTGAATCCTAAAGGAATTCCTGTTATATGTCCAACCTCTGAAGTTGTAAATGGGAATACTGTTCCCATTGATCTATGGTCAAAGGTGTGTGTTCTTTTTATTTTGTCATCGTTAAATGGTAAGTTTGATTTGAATGCTTCTTCTTGCATTCCCCATGCACTCTTTATTCCTATTAATGATTTTGACATTTCAGATGCTAATAGTTTTGTTAGTCTGTCAAGGTCTTCTAGATTGTACGCAAATAGTGTTGATACAACTGATGCTGAATATAGTTTGTTAAATCCTGCTGCTATTTCATCTCTTAATTGTTCAGCTTCATATCTTTTTTGAGCAAGTGTACTCTCTCTATTTATATTTCCTTTATCAGCTGCAACAATTCTTTCTGTTTCTAGTTCATTTATTGTTCTGTTTAATTCATTTTGTGAACTAGACTCTGGTATTGGATTTATATAGATAGATGTATTTATATCTCCAAAGAAGTACATATCTCTAAATAGCTCTGGGAATGTACACATTCTTGGAAGTGCTGATATAAAGAAGCTTCTTGCATATCTTTTTGTGTTTGATATTATTTCTAGATGGTCTATATTGCTTGCATCTATTCCAGCTGGTGCAATTAATTCCTTAATTGTTTTTTTACGTAAAATCTTAGGACTTTCATTTACGGTGTAATCGTTACGCTCCGCTTGAAGTTCTCCTTGCATCTTCTTGTTTTTCTTTAACATCTTCTGTTTTCTCCTTTCTCTTTCTTCCTCTTCTTACTTTTTCTCTTGCGCTTTGTGCAACATCTTTGCCTAACATTGCAGTGTTTTGTCTAATATATAAATCTGCCAAGTTGTCTATTATATCATCCATGTTTTCTTTCTTTTCTTGATATCTTTTTGCTTTTTCTGATTGAGCTTCTATTACTTTTTCATTTGCTTTTTGGTAAGCTTGTCTTTCTATTTCTTCATCTAGGATCTGCATTTTCTTATCCATGTAATCTGCTGCTGTCGAATATAATTCATCAAATCCTGCTTTTCTTGCTTTGTCTATTCCATAATTATCAGATTCATCTCGGTTATATGCTACATATAGTAAATCTGCTAGTTCTATTGATGTTAATATTCTTCCTGTAACACCTGTTGAACTTAACGCTCTGATTATTGATTTTGATTTTGTATATAGTTCTGAAAAAGCTCTTTCTTTTATTTCCTCTTGGTCTAGGTCTCCTAATTCCATTGTGTCTGCGTAGTATGAAACTACTACGTAATATTTTTCGTTTAGTATGTTTTTGTTCAAGCTCATTCTTTCTGTGTTGTATACAATATCTTTTCCATATTCATATAGATTTTTTTGTTTTATATATTCATAATATTCTCTTTTTATTTGTTCATCTGATGCGTTAGGATTGTTTGCTATTTCTTCATATCTTAGTTTTTGTTTTACATATTCTCTTTCTATTTCATCAACTTTTTCTTTGTAGTTATTTAGGCTGCTTTCTAGATTTATTTTTCTTGTTTGTATATATAATTGTACCGGTTCTTTTAATGTGTTTAGAAATTGTGAAAAGCCTTCTTCTACTGATACTTTTTCTTCCTGTGACATTAAGTCATAGTTTATTCCTTGGCACTCTACCACCATAATAAATCTTTTTCCGTTTCTTCTGTACTATCATGTTATCTTCTATTTTTTCGAATTCCATGAAGTCGAATACAGAATTTACTGTGTATTGTTTCATTTTTGATTCATCTTTTTGTGCTGTTTGAGTATTGGTCTTTTTTTCTAAACCCTCTTCTTGTTCTTTTTCTTTTAGCTTCATTCTTAGGTATACTACTGCTAATACAACTAGTAATGTTACCATTACTCCTGCTATTACTATTAATGCTGTTGTTAATAAACTTATATTACTTGTCATTTGTGTCTTCCCCCTTGTAAATATATATTTTATTTTTCTTTGCTTTAAATTTAATTGCTCTTATTATTACATCGTCTAGGTTTTCACCAGCATTTACCTTTGCCCATTTCACTCCAGACATATTGGGTACTTTTATTGTTCCTATTACAAAACCTAGTAGTATAAATACTAATAATATTACTACTCCCACTTTCATTAGATTCATTAATCTAAAAATAAGTAATAATATTAATCCTACTATTGCAAACCCAGCGGTATACATTAATGATTTTCTTGTAAATATGAATAATATTCTTCCTTCACCTTTTACATTTCTAGGCAAGTTGTATGTACCCATAATTTCTATTTCTCCTTAATAATATATCTCTTTTTACATTATACCATATAAAACGAAAAAAAGTAATATAATAACAAAAAAAAGTGCATAAAATGCACTTTTTAATATATTTGTAACTTTTATGTAATACTTTTGAAATTTTACATTTTTTTGCTTAAGCTGCTGCGTTACTGTTGATTGTATTAAATATAACTTTTACTATTGATGTACCAGCTACTAATAGCACTGCACCAATGATATATGGTATCATTACTTTTTTGTATTCTGCTTTTTGCTCAACACTACCTGTCATGTATTTAATACCTATAATTAGTACTACAGCGATTGCTACAACTATACCAACTACTTGGATTATGTTTATTATTTTTCCACCAATATTTGTTACTTTTGTTGTATCTCCTGCTTTTGCTCCATCTATATCTCCAATAGTTTTGTCAATGTCTGGTGCTGCAAAAACAACTCCTGCGATTGAAGTAACTAACATGATTGTTAACAATATAGTAGATATAATTCTTACTGTTTTTTTCATATATATTCCTCCTTATCTTCTTATATTTTATATAAACCTCTTACTGTTTGTAAGAATGTTAATAACTTTTACCAATTTACTCCTTGTAGTATGTCTACTAATACTTTCCATATACCAAATGCTCCAAACATTATTGCACATCCTACTACATATGGAATTAATTTTTCTTTTATCTGAGCTTTAGCTTCTACAGAACCCATTAAGAATTGAATTCCTATTATTGCTCCTCCTATTATAGCTACTATTACTCCTATAATTAATAGTGTTCTAAATACACCCTTAGATGTTGCTCTAACTTGATTCTCTGAGATTGCATCACTTGGATCTCCTTTATTTATAAAGTCGTCTCCCCTTTGTACGATGTCATCTAATCCAAATGCCATTACTTGGTTTGCCATTATAATTATAGTCATAAACAGTAGTATAAATACCATTAATTTTTTCATTTAATCTTCCTCTTTTATTTATACACTTTTTGTAACTGTTGAATATATTACTTTGACTATTGTAGTTGTCGAAACTAAAAGTATGGCTCCTACAATCATTGCCGTCATCGTCTTTTTATATTCTGCTTTTTGTTCTACACTTCCAACCATGTACTGAATTCCTACGATTGAAATGCATCCAACTGCAATTATTATACCTATTACTTGTACTACATTTAAAACTGTTCCCGCTATAGCCGCTGCTCTTGGTGAATCCATTGGTTCATTACCTGGTGCATACTTATTGGTGTCTATTATCTTGTCTGATTTTGTACCACTTCCACCTGTTCCTGTGTCCGTGTATCCTCCTGAGGGAGCTCCGTCACTCTGTCTCGCATATACAATATTACTAAATACAGTTGATAACATTATTAAGACAATCAAAATTTTAACTATTTTGTTTATTTGTTTAATATTTTTTACCATTATTTTCTCTTTCTTTTATTTTAATAAGGTAGCTCATATTTGTATGATTTGCCTTATATTTATAGAGTAGCATACCTAAAACTATTTGTCAACAAATTTTTCAACTTTTTTGTATAGGTTAATTCCCGCATATCTAGGTATATTATACCATATTTTTCTTAAAAAATCTATACTTTTGAGCCGTTTTTCTTGATAATTCAAAGCTTTTATGATTTTTTATTGTTAAATTGTTCCCTTTTGTGCTGTTTGGATATAATATTTGTCTATTAATTCATCTAATTCAATACTAATTTGGTATATAATGTTATAATCTTCACCATTTAAGATGCTGTCATTTAGTTTTTCTCTTAATAAACATATTTTTTCGTCTAACATTTTCTCCCCCTTTATATCAAATCATCTATTTTTCTTACTATAAAAAAATAACATATTTTTCGTTACTAGTCAACTATTTTTCTTATTTTTTCGCCCATTTCTCAGTTTTTCGTGTTACATTTTTTTATGTAATTCTTTATTATTTTTCTTTTTATTTTTTATTTTTTCATTATTTTTTATAAATCATATTTTTTTGACATTTTTCTACATTTGTTTTTAAGCAAAATAATATAATGTTTTGCAATAAAAAACATTATATTATCCTATTTTACATTATTTACTTTTTCCTTTTACTACCGACAAAGCCATATTTTCTTCTTTGAATACTTCGTTTAATATTTCTTGTGCGTATCTTTCATCTACTTCATTGAATTTATCTATATAGTCAAAGCTGTTTATTCCTTTTACATAGTCCGCAGCAAACATTCTTCCTATATTTGCAACATCATTATATTCTATAACATAATCTCCATATAATTTCTTCTTTATTCTTTCAAAATCCTGTTGATTTATTCCATTTTGTTTTAGTTCTTCTATTCCTTTCACCAATCTATCAAATATTTCTTGTGGTTTCTTTGATTGTCCCGATATTAAAATATGAGCATATTGTTTTGAGAATTCGTAGTCTAAATCTGGTCTTACAAATAAAAGTCCCTCTTGATATAGTTGATTATATAATTTCGAACTTTTTCCTATTAATAAATTTAATAATATTTCTATTGCAATGTGTCTTTTTACTATTTCACTATAATTCTCTATATTATCTTTTATTCCTATCATAAATATTGGCATGCTTACTTCCATTTCTTTTTCTGCATACTTTTTATTTATTTCTTTTTTATCCTGTGGATATATTCTTTTGATTTCTCCTATTTTTTCTTTTGGAAGTAATCTCTTTTTAATTTCTTCAAGCATTTCTTCTGGGTCAAAGGCTCCCACAGCAACAAACACCATGTTACTTGGATGATAGAAATTATTGTAGCATTTAAATAAGACATCTGGGTTTATTTTTGCAATGCTTTCTACTGTTCCTGCTATGTCTACTTTTATTGGATTTTTTTCGTATAAGCAATCCATCGTATTCACATATAACTGCCAGCCTGGATCGTCGTCATACATTCCTATTTCTTGGCCTATGATTCCTTTTTCTTTTTCAACGTTCTTGTCTGTAAAATATGGATGTTGTACATAATCCATTAATTCGTCAAGTCCTTCATAGAAATGATCTGTACATTCGAACAAATATGCTGTGTGGTCATTTGTTGTGTAAGCATTCGCATCTATTCCTAACGCCATTAATACATACAAACTATCGACTCCATTTTCCTGTTCAAACATTTTATGTTCTAAAAAATGAGCTACTCCATCTGGAATAAATATTTCTGTATTTGTTCTGGCATCAATAAATCTATTATCTATTGATCCAAATTTTGTTACCCAAATTACATATTTTTTCTTTATTTCTTTTTTAGGAATAAGTATTACCTTCATTCCATTTTCAAGTTCTTCAGTAAAGCATTTTTCTTTTATATTTTTGTTATCTATCTCTTTCATTTGTCCATCCTTTCTATTGATTTGTTAAGAAGTAAATTGTATTGATTTGTACACTTTTTGCTATTTTTACTATTTGTTCTTTTGTTACTTGCTCAATATTTCTTATATCTTCTTCCGCATCAATATTTTCTCTCATCAATTCTCTTCCAAAGCAATATGAGATTTCCGAGTCTTGTTCATCTTGCATTGATTTTATACTAGCAATTATAAGCTCTTTTGCATTTTGTATATCTTTATCTGAAAATTCTCCTTGTTTCATATCTTCTATTTGTTTTTCTATTATTTCTAGTGCCTTGTCATAATTTTCTATTTCTATTCCGCTTCTGATAATTATATTTCTTTTTTGTTTTATATACATAGAACCTGCGCTGTATGCTAAACTTGCTTTTTCTCTTACATTTTGGAAAAGTTTAGAGTTTGCTCCACCGCCAAGTATTGCATTGTATACCGATGTTGCATTTTTATCAATTTCTAAAACATCTAGTCCTATTACTAGTTTGCCTTGAGATACATCCATTTTCTCTTTTACTACTTTTTCTATTATGCCAGTTTTTTCTTCTGTTTCTATATAAAATTGTTCTACTTCTCTTGCACTTAATTTTTCTGTATTTTTTTCTATTATTGAGTCTATTTCTTCTGTAAAATCACCTGAAGCAAAGATATCTATTTTGCAGTTTTTTATCATGTTTAGATGTGTTTCATATAGTTCTTTGTTCGTGATTTTATCTAAATCTTCTGCATAACCATATGAATATAATCCATAAGGTTGATCTTTATACATTGTTTCTATACATCTTGTATAGGCATATGCTGATTTATTGTCTTTTTTTGCTTCAATCTTTTGTTTTAAATTTCCTTTTTCGCTTTCAAAATATTCCTCATTAAATTGACCATTTTCGACTAGCGGATTAAATACTATATCGAATAACAGGTCTATACTTTGTAACAATATATTTTCTTGTTTATATGCGTATTTATCATTTAAAGATTCTATATAGAATTTAAATATGTGGTCATCTCCTAATTTGTCTACTCCACAATTTAATTCAGCCCCATAAAGTTCTTCTAGCTTTATACTTATTTCTTCTTGTGTCTTTAAGCTTTGTGTTCCTCTTTTTAGTATTGCCAATATCAATGCTTTTTTTGTAATATCTTCTCTTTCTAGTTTTGTTGTCAAGAATATCGATACCAAGTTTGTTTTAAATTTGCTAGTAGTTATTTTATGAAATTTTATTCCTTTTTTGTTTTCTTTAATGTTATATAACATTTGTTTTCCTCCTATCTGTTTGTTCTTTTACATTTTGCCCAATTATCTTATATAAAATACAAAAACGCTTTCAAAATACAATAACATATTTTGAAAACGCCTTTATTAGTTCTTTAAATTATACTTTTCTTTTTCTAGCTGCCTCTGATTTCTTTTTTCTTTTTACACTAGGTTTTTCATAATGTTCTCTTTTACGTACCTCTTGTAATACTCCATTTCTGGCACATTGTCTCTTAAATCTTTTTAAGGCATCTTCTATATTTCCATTATTTACTTTAACTTCTGACATTAATATTCCCCTCCTTCCGCTGCAAAAGCTATGCACTCGTTTGGGATTTTAACTTCTTATTTTCTAAGAAAAAACCTTTACACGCATATTATTATAAACTAACAGCACCTAGGTTGTCAATACTATTTACAATTTTTTTACAGTTTCTCAATATCTGTATTTTCTTGTGATACCGCCATTTCTCTTTTTTTCTTTTCTTTTTCATCTATAAAATCTTCTATCATTATTTTTATTACAGTCACAATTGGAACTGATAAGAACATTCCTAATACACCAAAGTATGCCCCACCAATAGTAACTGCTAGTATTACTAATAATTGGCTTATCTCTAGTGAATTTCCTACTATCTTTGGATTTATTATATTTGCATCTATTTGTTGTAGTATAATTACTACAACTGCCATTAATACTGCCTTTCCAAATCCTCCTGTTAGTATTGTAACAATTATTGCTATCGATACTGCAACGATCGCTCCAAAGTATGGTATTAAGTTAAATAGTCCTATTAAGAATCCTAACAATACAGCGTATTTTACTTTTAGAATTGTCATTGCTATTGAAACTAATATTCCAACTAGAATTGCATCTAATATCTGGCTTGTTAAAAATTTAAAGAATATTTCATTTCCTCTATTGAAGTATTTTCTTATTTTTCGATATGTTTTTTCTTTGCATATCGAATGAGTTAGTCTTGATAGGAATTTCATTATTCTATTTCTTTGTGATAATATGTATATTGAAACTATTACCGAAATGAATATATTAAATATAGTTTCTACTGCACTTATGATGCTTTTTATATAGCTTTGTATTTTTTCCATATTGATGTATTGATTTAGATCTATATTTTTAATATTATCCATTACTTCTACTGCTTTTTCACTTCTTAATATATTATCTTCTGGCAATTCATTTATTTTAGAAGTTATTGAATTATAGTAATTTGGCAAATTTGTTAGCAAGTCTGTCATGCTTTGTATTACTATTGGAATTATAACATTTAATATTATAGTTATTATTATTATTGCAATTATGTATGTTATTAATATGCTTATTCCTCTAGCATGTTTGTTGAAAAAGTTTTTCTTTTTTGTTTTCTTTAATATGCCTTCTATCTTTCTACAAGGTAGATATAATATGTATGCAATTAATATTCCTGCTAAAAATGGTGTTAGAACTCCCAATAAGTTTTTAAGCCATATTCCTACAAAAGATAATTTACCTACTATGTTATATAGTATAATAATCGCCAATGCTAATGATAGCCAATACAGCCATTCCTTTATATTTCTTTTTTCTTCTTTCATTTTCATTATCCTTTCTTTCTATATTTTTATGTCTAATTCTACTGGGCAGTGGTCACTACCAAGTACTTGCATTAAAACTTTGCTATCTTCAATTTTTTCTTTTATCTTTTCTGATACTATAAAGTAGTCTATTCTCCAGCCCGCATTTTTCTCTCTTGCATGGAACATATACGACCACCAACTGTATACATCTTTTGTCTCTGGATATAGATATCTGAATGAATCTACAAATCCATTATTTAAGAGTTCTGTCATTTTTTCTCTTTCTTCGTTCGTGAATCCCGCATTGTGTCTATTAGTAGAAGGATTTTTCAAGTCTATTTCATTATGTGCTACGTTTAGATCACCACATAAAATTACTGGTTTTTTAGTATCTAACTTCTTTAAGTATGATTTAAACTCATCTTCCCACTTCATTCTATAATCTAACCTTGTTAGCTCTCTTTGAGAATTTGGTGTATAACAGTTTACTAAATAGAACTCTTCAAATTCTAGAGTTATCACTCTGCCTTCTTGATCGTGTTCTTCTTTTCCTATTCCATATTCTACTTTTATTGGTTTTATTTTCGAAAACACTGCTGTCCCTGAATACCCTTTTTTTACTGCACTATTCCAGTATACATTATAGCCTTCTGGATTAAAGTCTATTTGTCCCTCTTGTAATTTTGTTTCTTGAATGCAAAATATGTCTGCATTAATTTGTTTAAAATTATCTAAAAAGTCTTTATTCATAATTGCTCTTAATCCATTTACATTCCACGATATTAATTTCATATAAGTTCGTCCTTTCTTACGGAAGAAAAGCTTTTTGTCATTCTTTCCGTTTAAAGTAATATCTATTTTACTACATATATAAAGAAATAGCAAGCCCTAAGGCTTGCCATTCTAGTTAGTTTTATTCGTATTATAGAAAGTATATTTTAAAAATATACGTTACCTCCAATGTATTCACCTGAAGCATATCCAGCTGATCTAAATGATAAATAGTTATGATTTCTTTTACCATTTAAAGCATCTGATACTGCTTGTTTTACATAGTCTGCATAGTTACCATTTAATCTTCTTCTCCAATAGTTATCTATTGAATAGCAGAATTGGTTTTTAGCTTTATATTGGCTTAATGGATCTTGACCATTACGTGCCCATTTTGTACTTTCTGCTCTGTTACATGCAGTAGTTATAACCGCTAATGCTCCTTCGTAGCTCGAGCTACATTCTTGAGCTGTTATAGCACATAGTAAGTCGAATTCCTCGTCTGAGTATGACCATACACCATTGCTATAAGTAGCCGAATAACTTCTTGAGCTTCTATTTGTAACAACATTTTTTCTAACTTCTACTATTTTGTCAACTGGTTCTTCTATTATATTAGAAGCAATCTCAGTTCTTTCTATTTCTACATCGTTTTGGTATTTTATTTTATATGTTACTTCTCTTAAACCATCTTTACCACGTTGAATTACAACTTCTCTTTTACTTGAATCATTGTTTGAAACATCTTTTGTAATTGTTTCATATGGTATTGTTTCCTGAATTGTTACTATTTTTTCTACTATTGAATCATATGAACTTAATAATGTTTCCATTGTTATATTTTCAGATTTTTCTGATTTTTCCGCAATTTCAACTACTTGCTCTTCCTCTGTTGTTATTTTTATGGTTTTGTTGTCTGATAATTCACTATCTTTTCCAGGTATAACGCTTTCTTCTGGTAATACTATAATGTGGTTTTCGTCTAATATATCTGCAACTTTTGTTTTAGTTGTTGTAACTTCCATTATATATCCATTTGAAAGAATTATTTTTACATTGTTGAGTTTAGCATTTGATGCTGTAACTCCTATTCCCATTACGAATAATAGTATTAAGCATACACCAATAATTTTTTGTATTGGTAATTGTGCTTTTTTCACTTTCTTCATATATTTTTCGTTCCTCCTTTTGAAACAACAATCTTATTGTAACACATATTTCCTTTTTTGTCAAATTTGTCCTATTTTCAATTTCTCTTACGGACATTTAGGTTTTGAGTTTTAACGTTTTTTTACACTTTGTCCTACTATATAATATTCAAGACTTTTGGCAAATATGACTATTTTTTTAATTTTTTTATAATATATTGTAAATAATATTTTAATATGATATATTAATACTATAATTTATTTAGGAGGTAATATTATGACATTAGGTATTATACTTGCTATTGTAGCTATTATTGTTATTGCTTTTATAGCTATTTACAATAAATTAGTTACAGCTAGACAAAGAGTAAAAAATGGATGGGGACAAATCGATGTTCAATTACAAAGAAGATTTGATTTAATTCCAAATCTAGTTGATACTGTAAAAGGCTATATGGCTCATGAGTCTTCTGTATTAGAAAAAGTCACAGAACTTCGTACTTCTTGGGCAAACGCCAAAACAGTTGCTGAGAAAATGGAAATCAGCAATCAACTTTCAGACACATTAAAAACTATAATGGCAGTTTCTGAAAACTATCCAGATTTGAAAGCTAATCAAAACTTTATGTCTTTACAAGAAGAGTTAACTAATACAGAAAATAAAATTTCTTATTCTAGACAATTTTATAATGACACAGTTACAAGATATAACACAATGTTAGAAACTTTCCCTTCAAACCTAGTTGCTTCTATGTTCCACTTCGAAGCAGAAAAACTATTTGAAGTTGATAACCCTTCAGCAAGACAAAATGTTAAAGTTGATTTCAACAAATAATTTTAAAACCTTTATTGAGCAGTCAATAAAGGTTTTTGTTTATATCTTAAATATTCTTAATGCGTTCTGGTATGTTATTTCAGCTATTTCTTCTGTCGAAAGACTTTTTATATTGGCTATTTTTTCTGCAATATATCTTACATTTCTAGAATCGTTTCTTGTGCCTCTCACTGGTTCTGGTGCTAAATATGGGGCATCTGTTTCTATTAGCATTCTGTCATTTGGCACCATTTCTACTATTTCTTGTACATTTTTTGAATTTTTAAATGTTGCAGGCCCTGCAAAAGATATATAGAATCCAAGTTTCAAAGCCTCTTTTACTAATTCTCTATTTAGCGGGCAACAATGGAACACACCTTTTTGCTGTACTGGATGTTGTTTTAATATTTCCAAAGTATCTGATACTGCTTCTCTAGTATGAATTGTGATTGGCAAACTCAATCTATTAGCCATTTCTATTTGCATAATAAATGCCTGTTTTTGTATTTCTTTGTTTTCTTTGTTCCAATAATAATCTAGTCCAATTTCTCCAATTCCGACTATTTTATCATTTTCTTTTTTAGTTATAATATCTTCTAGTTCTTTAATATCTTCAATAGTTTCTTCTATGGTTTGTTTTACATCATTTGGAGATATCCCAACTGTCGTATATATAAACTCATATTTATTTGCTAAATTTATTGCTCTTTTTGACGATTCCAAGCTATATCCAGCACTAATAAATTTTTCTACTCCGCTATCATGAATTTTTTGTATTATTTCTTCTCTATCTTGATCAAATTTTTCATCATCATAATGTGCATGCGAATCAAACAATCTCATTTTACTGTCCTCCAAAATACAAATTAGGATGAAACTGCTAATTTTCATCCTTTTTATTCCTAAATTATAATGCTTACATTAGCAATAGCATATTCTTTTAAATGCGAAATGCTTATATCCATGTCTATTGTTTTTTTTAGTTCCTTTTCCACTTTTTTATCTATTGAAATAAAACCTAGTTTCGGTCTTCCTTTTGAGTCGTTTGTTATCTCTATATTCTTCCAAGACAGAGAATATTTATCGCTCAAAAGTCCTGATACTGCTTTAAAAGCAGCTTCCTTTGCAGCAAATCTTCCAGCATAATGTTGGTATTTATTCACTTTTTTTCCTTCGCAATACTTTATTTCTTTGTCTGTAAATACTCTATGTGCGAAATCTTCTCCAAGTTCTTCTATGGATTGTTTTATTCTTTCGACCTCTATTATATCTACTCCAACTTTTATTTGCATTTGTTTTTCTCCCTTTTCCCAATGAACATTTTGGGTTATCTAAAATATTTAAATATGCCTATAATATTTATTAGCAACAATGCTATTAATATTGCTACTATAAGTTTATTTGTTTTTGCTGTTTTTTCTATGTTTGAGTTTTTGTATAATACATCGTATTTTGCTTTTACTTGATTATACACCTCTCCTGTTTTTAGGATTGCTCCCCACTCTTCTTCTAGCATACTTCCTGTATTATCATTAGTAGTTTCTTCAATCCATACTTTTTGTGTAAAATCTATAAATTTCTGTTTTGTATCTTTAAATTTACTATTTTGTTTAAATTCATTATTTATCTTTTTTAAGGTGATTTTCTTATATAACTCATATATATAGTCGTATAAATATTGCCTTTCAAATATGTGTGGCAATTTTGTGTAATTCTCTGAGTTTATATCAGCAGTCAACAAAATTGTTGCTATATTACTGCATCCATATATTTCATATTTTGATTTTTCTACCACTGTTATCTTTTGCTTTATTCCATTTGAATTGCTGTCTACTAGGTTGTCTGCTCTTTCCACTTGTGTGAATTTGTATAATTCCTTTTCCAACAATTCCTCATTTGTTTTATCATTCCAATTTTCTTGGTCAATACAAGCATATGAATATGTTATAAATCTTTCTGTATCAAGATTTAGTTCTTTTGCTCCTTTATTATTTCCCGTAATCTCCTTTATTAGTTCTGTTATTTCTTTTACATCATTAAACATATCAGTTTGTATCTTTATATTCTCATATCCTTTAAAGTCATATAATTTTGATTTTATATCTCTAAATTTATAATTAAAGTTACATACATCTGCTAAAGTATTTTCGCCTTCTAGCATTGTTTTGATTGTTAAGAAACAAATTCCATTATTAAAGCAAATCACTTCTATTTTAGAAATATTAAAGAATATGCCATCTTTTTTTCCTGCTTTTCCTTGTATATCTTTATTTAAACTGTATTCAAAAATTGCGCAAGGATATTTACTAAGTACTGTTGCTTGCATGTCTTTGTCTAAGTTTTCGAATTTTGAAATTCTTAGTTTTGCAAAATCCATTGACCAGAACATTGTGTTTCTTACTTTTGGCAAAAAGTACTCGTACAAATCCGCATCTTTGTCGCTTTCAAAGAATTTTATTTTATATTCTTTGCTATTTAATAATCTTTGCAAATATCTTACATAGTTTTTTTCATTTACTACATACGGATATATAAAATATGTATATTGATATTTGGTCTTTAGTTCCATCTCTTTCTCCTTCTTTATTTTGTATAGTATCCAGCATTGATATCTTCTGCTAAGTGCCATGTACCAATGAAGTCTACTATTGGATTATTTTCTAGTGTGTATTTTGGTTCTACTACTGTTTCTCCTTTTGAGTTGATTGTTCCCCACTTTCCGTCCTTTTTTACTGCAACATATCCTGAATCATTTTGTTCTGTTGCATCATCATATATGTAGTTAATAACTACTACATTATTCTGATCTACGTATCCATATTTTCCATCTTGTTTTGACAAGAATAATGTATTACCGGTTAATATTTCTGTATTTTTCTTTTCTTCAAATTGGAAATTATAATACTTGTATTCTGAGTTTACTCTAATCTTCATATAGCCTTTGTTTGTATTTATTTCAGATACGATTCCTGACAATCTTAGATTAAAGTTTCTGTCAAATAAATCTGTTTCTATTTTGTCAGATGTTCCTTCTATCATGTCTGCTGTTTTGATATATGTTAGATTCTTGTATGTAAAGTCTATTTTTACTATATTTTTAGCATCTATTACTCCAAATCCAGAGTCTTTTTCTGCTATGTAACAGTTTTGGAACACGCTCTTCAAACTCTTGTATTCAGCTGGTATTATTTCTGTTCCTTTTGCATCTATTACTCCAAAGTTATTATCTTTTTTTACTATTATATAGCCATTGCCATCTATTGCTATTGCATCATCATAATTTAGCGAAGTTGTTTCTTTTCCATCACTTACTATTTTCCAGTCTCCATCTTTTTTTGCTATATAAGTATTGTTCGAATATATATTCTTTATTTCATCATATTCAATTTTTAGTAATTCTTTTTTGTTTGTTCCTATTACTCCTAGTTTTCCATTTTCATCTTTTACTATATATCCGTCTTCGTATTTATCTGTTAATGTTGTTATACTTGCATAACTGTTATCTATTATTTGTGCTCCTATTGTACTTACAAGTCCTTCTTTGCCATCTTTTTTTGTTACTAAACTATTGTTAGCTCCTATTATTGGTTCTATGCTATCATATTGACAATCTAATAACACTTTTCCTGAGAAATCGATTAGTCCATATTTTCCGTCTTTCTTTACTCTCAAGCATCCTTTTTCATACCATATATTGTTTTGTTTATCATAATTTTGGATTGCTTCAACTTGCTCATACTCACTGAATAGTTGCTCGTTTTTTGCATTTACTGCTTTCGTTTTGTACGCACCAGTTGCATAGTCAACATCATAAGTCACTATAAACACTGCTTTTTCTTTATCTGGTACAACGATCATTTCATCATAACTTGGAGTAATAACTGTTTCTCCTGATGAGTTTATTATTCCCCATTTGTCATTTTCTAGTGCTGAGTAATATGCCAATGCTACTTTTTTCTCTTGTCTTGTGTTATTTGGTTTCATGAGTCTAGCTATTATGATTATAAACATTATAATTACTAGTACTGCTATTACTGTTGCTATTACTTTTTTTATATTTAGCTTATGTTCCGGATTGTATCTCTTTCCTCTTCCCATAAAAATCTCTCCATTTTTGCTTATAGTTTTTCACTCTTATAATATATCACAAAGCAACATCAAATTACAATATGTTCACACAAAAAATATAATAAATTTAGACTTGCAATATTTTTATTTTAAGTGTATATTATATCATAGTTAAAGTTTTTCAAATTATTTAACATTTTAGAAAGGAGTTTGTTTTTAGCGCCTGGACAATTTTTAAATTGTTGACGAGGAGGAGGTTTATCGAAGGACTCGGCGGATGCCTCCTGGCATAATTACTGTCATCAGTTCTTAGCTAAAAACTAATAGTGATATTAGAAAACAGAGGCTAATTACATGTAATTTAAATATTTTGATTAACTTTCTTTAAGCCATATGCTTTGCATACGGTATATTTTGCACACGCAATTTTAGAGGAGGTTTTTTATGTGTGGAATAGTTGGTTATGTTGGCAACAAAAAAGCCAAAGAAGTTTTAATAAATGGATTGTTAAGTCTAGAATACAGAGGATATGACTCTGCTGGACTTGCAATCGTAGAAAATAATGAAATTGCTACTATGAAAGAAAAAGGTAGAGTTGCAAATCTAGAAGCTTTACCTGGAATTGGCAAATTAGAAGGAAATGTTGGTATTGCTCATACTAGATGGGCTACTCACGGAAAACCTTCAAAAGAAAATGCTCACCCACAATTGGATAACAGCAAAACTTTTGCGGTTGTTCATAACGGTATTATTGAAAATTATGCTGATCTAAAAAAATTTTTAAATGATAATGGATATACTTTCTCATCTCAAACAGATACAGAAGTTATACCAAATTTAGTTCATCACTATTTTTCAAGTGATAAATCAGAAAACACTATCGAAAAGTTTTTAAGAGCTGTAAAAAATGCAATATCTGATTTAAGAGGAAGCTATGCTGTAGAAGTTTTATCTTCTCTATACCCTAATAACATTATTGTTGTTAGAAAAGACAGCCCATTAGTTCTAGGAAAGGGAAATGGAGAGAACTTTGTTTGTTCTGATATTCCTGGAATGCTTAGATATACAAAAGAGTTTTATCTTTTAGATGATAATGAATTTGCCCTAATTGGTAAAGATAAAATTAATTTTTACGATGCTAATTTAAATATTCATAATAAAGAAGTAAAAAACATTGAATGGGACGCTTCTTCTGCCGAAAAAAATGGTTATGAAGATTATATGTTGAAAGAAATTTTTGAACAACCAACAGCTATAAGAGAAACTATTGGTTCTCGTTTCAAACTAGGAGAGAATTGTTCTTTTGATGATATAGAAATATCTAGTGAATATCTAAAATCTATAAATAAGATTTTTATAGTTGCTTGTGGTACAGCTATGCATGCTGGTCTTGTTGGTAAAGCTGTTATTGAAAAACTTTGTAGAATTCCTACAGAAGTTGATATTGCTTCAGAGTTCAGATACAGAGATCCTATTATAGACGAAAAAACTTTATGTATTTTTGTAAGTCAGTCTGGAGAAACAGCTGATACAATCGCGGCTTTAAAACTTTCAAAATCAAAGGGTGCAAAAACACTTGCTGTTTCTAATGTTATTGGAAGTAGCATAACAAGAGAGGCTGATTACACAATTTATACACATGCAGGTCCAGAAATTGCAGTTGCTTCAACTAAAGCTTATACTTCACAGGTTTGCTTACTTACAATTTTAGGAATATATTTTGCAGAATTACTAAATTCTTATCCTAAAAAAGAACTTGAAAATCTAAAATCAGAACTTTTAGATTTACCTTCTAAAATAGAATCAGTTTTAGGCAATTCAGAAAAAATAAAGGAATTTGCAAGTAAAGTCTACACTCAAAAAGATATGTTCTTCTTAGGAAGAGGCAATGACTACAATGTAGCATTAGAGGGATCTCTAAAATTAAAGGAAATTTCTTATATCCACTCAGAAGCTTATGCTGCCGGTGAATTGAAACACGGACCTATAGCACTTATAGAAAATGGAATAACTGTAATTGGAATAATCACAAATAAAGATTTAATTGAAAAATCTATTAGTAATATTCAAGAGGTTATTACAAGAGGAGCTAAGACTTTGATAATTTCAAATCAAGTTCTTCCTAATAATAATTTTAGTTATGTTATAGATATTCCTGCAACAAACGAATTAATTTCGCCTATATTGTCGGTAGTACCACTTCAACTTTTATCATATTATATTTCTAAAAATAAAGGTTTAGATGTTGATAAGCCTAGAAACTTAGCAAAATCTGTAACAGTTGAATAAAATTTTCGTCCAAGAGTGACCTTACTCTTGGACGATTTTTATATAAATATTTTTAGTATTGCTAGTAGTATAGCTCCTGGAATTCCTAGTATTCCTACAACTAATGCTGTTATTACATTTATTCCTATATGGAACTGCCATAATGCTCCTACCAAGTTGATTATGTATAAAAGCACTACGCCTAATATCGAATTTATTATTAATTTACCAATGATTTTTATCGGAACTATAAATACTTTTCCAACTATAATTATTCCTATAATGCAAGCTACGTATATAAGTAACATTTTCACTTCCATATTAGAAATTCCCCCTTAAGTTTTTTCTATCACATTATATGTTCTAATATGGACAAATATTACTTTATGCTTCATATTTTATCTTTTCTACACTACTCAATTCTATTTTCTTCTCTTTTGCTTCTTTTATTAAATAATTTAGCTTTGCTTTATTTGCTTTTATTTGATATAAATAATAATCTATTTGTTCAGGCTCTGCATATTCATAATTTTTTATATTTGCATTTAATTCCATTTTAGTCTTTATTATTGTCATTATTAAATCTTTATTTTCATTTTCTTCTTTGTTATTCCAAAACATAATATACACCTCATAGATATTATATTATCATTTTGGAAATTTATTCATATTTTATCTAGCAAAAGCGTCTTTTATGTTGTATAATATTTTTGAGGGGAGATTTAATATGGATTATAAAGTTGGAGATATTGTTGAAACAAAGAAAAAACATCCTTGTGGCAATAATAAATGGGAAATTACAAGAGTTGGAATCGACTTTAAATTAAAGTGTACCAAATGTGAACATTGTATTACTTTAGAAAGACAAAAAGCTTTAAAAATTATAAAATAGTCTACAAATAGATTTTTCTATTTGCAGACTATTTTTTATATATACTTTTCTATAAAGTTCCATACATCCTCGCTGTAGATTTTTCTTTCTGATGAAAATGGCATAAATGTAAGGTCCTTTAGCGGATTTAATGAATTCTGTAAATCCTGTACAGCATTATCTACTTTTGTAACCGCTATCTTGTCAGCTTTATTTGCAATTACTAAACAAGGTGAATTTGTATTAATTATATAATTATACATTAATCTATCATTTTGGCTTGGTTCGTGTCTAATGTCTATTAAGAATACTATCAGTGCAATTTTATCTGATTTTGATAAGTACTCTTCTATAAAACTTCCAACTCTCGCTTGTTCCTCTTTTGACATTTTACTATATCCATACCCTGGTAAATCTACAAAGTAAAACTTTTCATCAATATTATAAAAATTAATTTGTCTTGTTTTTCCCGGTTCACTACTTGTTCTAGCTAGTTTTTTTCTATTTAACATTGAGTTAATAAAACTAGATTTTCCTACATTTGATTTTCCTACCAAAACAATTTGTGGTAGTTCGTTTTGAGGATATTGTGCTGGTTTAACAGCCGATATTTCGAATTTTGGATTTTTTACTATCATCATTTTCTCCTTTTATTTTTTTGGTGTTAGTATTTTTGTTCCACCCATATATGGCCATAAAACTTCTGGTATTGTGATGCTTCCATCTTCTTGGTAGTGATTTTCTAAGAATGCAATTAACATACGAGGAGGAGCAACTACTGTATTGTTTAAAGTATGTGCATAATAGTTTCCTTTTTCTCCCTTTATACGAATTCCAAGTCTACGAGCTTGAGCATCTGTTAAGTTAGAGCAACTTCCAACCTCAAAATATTTTTTCTGTCTTGGGCTCCAAGCTTCTACATCACAAGATTTTGCTTTTAAATCAGCTAAATCCCCACTGCAACATTCTAGTGTACGAACTGGAATCTCCATACTTCTAAATAGTTCTACTGTATATCTCCATAGCTTATCGTACCAGTTCCAACTGTCTTCTGGTTCACAAACAACTATCATTTCTTGCTTTTCAAATTGATGAATTCTATAAACTCCTCTTTCCTCTATTCCGTGAGAACCTTTTTCTTTTCTAAAGCAAGGAGAATATGATGTCATTGTATATGGCATATTTTCTTTGTTTAATAATTGACCTTTGAATTTTCCTATCATTGAGTGCTCTGATGTTCCTATTAAATATAAATCTTCGCCTTCGATCTTGTACATCATTTCATCCATCTCTTTAAAACTCATAACTCCATCTACAACATCACTACGAATCATATATGGTGGTATGCAATAAGTAAACCCTTTATTTATCATAAAATCTCTTGCATATGAAAGTATTGCCGAATGAAGTCTTGCTATATTACCCATTAGATAATAAAATCCATTTCCAGCTACTCTTCTTGCTGAATCCAAGTCGATTCCATCAAGACTTTCCATTATGTCTGTATGATATGGAATTTCATATGATGGTACCACTGGATCTCCAAATTTTTCATTTTCTACATTCTCACTATCATCTTTTCCAATTGGTACAGACTCGTGTATAATGTTCGGAATTTGCATCATTATTTTCTTTATTTTTCCTGCGTATTCTTCTTCCATCTTTTCATTTTCAACTAATTTTTGATTTATCTCTTTTACTTGTTCTTTTACACTTTCCGCTTCTTCTTTTTGACCATTTCTCATAAGATTTCCTATTTGATCACTTAAAGAATTTCTTTGTGCTCTTAATTCATCGCCTTTGCATTTTACACTTCTGCTTTTTTCGTCTAGTTCAATAACTTCATCTACTAATGGAAGTTTTTCATCCTGAAATTTATTTTTTATGTTTTGTTTTACTATATCAGGATTTTCTCTTAAGAATTTAATGTCTATCATAAAATTTCCCCCTTTAAATACCAAAAATCACCCTTATAAAACTATAAGGGCGATTTATTTTCGCGGTACCACCTTAATTTATAATACTTGTGATTTCTCATCACTAATATCCTAATCTCGTAAATGCTTATAACCTAGCATCAATCGGTTAGCTTTCGCTAAAAGCTCTAAAAGTAGATTCACAAAATATTTTAAGCTATTTTCACCAACCATAGCCTCTCTTATAAAATTTAGATTGTTACTATTCTTTTATCAATCGCTTATTAATATGTGTATATTATACAACCTTTTTCTGTTTTTGTAAAGCTTATTTTTACTTTACAAGTTTTAGTCTTTTTTCTACAGAGTCTTTGCCTAGTACTTGCATTATTTCGTATAAGTCTGGTGTGTTTCTTCTTTTTGTTAAAGCAACTCTTAGAACTGTACTAATGTCTCCTACATGTCCTGGCCAGTTTTCTGGATTTTGTTTGTATTCTTTTACTTCTCTTGCATATCCTAGTTCTTCTGCTAGGTCTTTTATTTTTCCAAACCAAGTTGTTTGGTCATCTGATAAATCAAAGTACTTTTCTAAATACAAATCTAATATTTTCTTAATTTCTTCTTTGTCATTTATTTTGTCAAATTCATATTCGTCTGTGTTTACAAAGAATTTATCATCATACATATATTCTATACAATTTTTTACATCTGACCATTTCGAAATATCTCTACGAGGTTTTGCTTTTCCTCTTTCAATTCCTAATACTTTTAAAGAATATTCTTTGTTATTTAGAAGTTCTTCTAGTTCTTTATCAAATTTTTTTGCCCAAACTAGAGAGCTATCATAAACTTCTTGTGCTGTCATTTTTGATATTACATTTTTACCGATGTCTAATAATTTAACCATATCAAACAATGCACCGCTTACGCTCATTTTGTTTAATTGGAAATCAAACTCTTCCATTGCTTTGTCTGGATTTGCTTTTCTCCAATTTTCAAATGTCGAGTTTGCTATGTTTAGTAAATATTCTTTAACTGCATTTACGGGGATTCCTATTTCTCTGTAATAGCCCGCAGAGGCTTCCGGATCTTTTCTTTTACTTATTTTACGCTTGTTGCCATTATCGTTTTTTAATATTGTTGCTGTGTGTGCATATCTAGGAGGTCTAAACCCTAGTTCTTGAAATAGTTGTAAATGCACTGGTACAGAAGATAGCCATTCATCGCCTCTTGTCACATGTGTTGTGTGCATTAAATGGTCATCTACCACATGCGCAAAATGATATGTTGGAAGTCCATCTGCTTTTATTATAACTATGTCTTGGTCATTTTCTGGCATTTCAACATTTCCTTTTATTACATCTTTGTGTTTTATTTTTCTATCTTCTCTGCCTGGAGATTTAAATCTTATTATATATTTTTCTCCATTTTTTATCTTCTCTGCTGATTCTTCGACTGTTAAGTTTCTGCATTTAGCCCAAACTCCATAATATCCTGGCCTAACTCCTGCAGCCTCTTGTTTTGCCCTCATTTCTTCCCCGTCTTCTGGAGTACAGAAACAAGGATATGCTTTGCCCATTTCAATCATATATTTTGCGTAAGCTTGATATATTTCTTTTCTCATAGATTGTCTATATGGTCCGTATTCCCCATACCATTCTGTTTCTGTTTTCATTCCTTCATTTGGCATAAGTTCAAAATATTCTAATGAGTTTATAATATCTTTTATTCCGTCTTTTACTTCTCTTTTTTGATCTGTGTCTTCGACTCTCATAAAGAACACTCCATTTGTTCTTTTAGCAAGCATTGTTGCAATTAGAGCTTGATAAATTGTTCCTATATGCACACTGCCTGTTGGACTTGGGCCAATTCTTACTACCATTGCGCCTTCTGGTAAATTTCTTTCAGGATATTTTTCCTCATAATAGCTTATTGGTTTTGCATCTGGGAATATTAAATCCGCTAAATCTTTATAATCCATATTTTTTCCCTCTTTCATTTAAATTAGATTTCCATTATTATTGGTAAAATCATTGGATCTCTTTTTGTTTTTTGGAATATATAATCTCTTAGGTTGTCTTTTAATGTTGATTTGATTGTTGACCAATCTGTAATATGTCTTTGTTCAAATTCATATACTTCTGATTTTATTACGCTTTTTACTTCTTCCATTAGGTTTTCTGATTCTCTAACATATACAAATCCTCTTGAGATTACATCTGGTCCAGATACTATCTCTCCTGTTGCTGAATCCATTGTTAGAACAATTACTATCAAACCGTCTTGTGATAAGTGTTGTCTATCTCTTAAAACTATATTTCCTACATCTCCAACACCTAGACCGTCTACTAGTACTTTTCCAGATGGTACAGATGTTGTGAATTTTGCCTCATCTTCGTTTAGCTCTAATGTTCTACCATTATGTGTAATAAATATATTTTGTGCTGGTATTCCTAGTTTTTTAGCTGTTTCTGCGTGTGCAATTAATTGTCTGTATTCTCCATGTACTGGTATAAAGTATTTTGGTCTTGCTAAAGATAATATCAGTTTTTGTTCTTCTTGGCAAGCGTGTCCTGAAACGTGAACATCAGCAAGTGCACTATATACAACTTCTGCTCCTATTTTCATTAAGTCATCTATTACTTTTGATACTAATTTTTCATTTCCAGGAATAGCATTTGCAGAAATTATTACTAAGTCATTTGGTGTAATTGTAACTTTTTTGTGTTCGCCTGCTGCCATTCTTGTTAAAGCTGACATTGTTTCTCCTTGGCTTCCTGTTGTAATTATTACTAATTGTTCATCATTGTAATTTTTAATTAAGTCTATGTCTATAAATGTATCTTCTGGCGCATCAATGTAACCTATTTCCATAGCTGTTTCTATCATTTTTATCATACTTCTACCGCATACAGCTATTTTTCTATTATATTTAACAGCTGAATCTACTATTTGTTGAACCCTATGAACATTTGATGCGAATGTTGCAACTACTATTCTTTTTTTGCAGTTCATAAATAGTTTGTCAAATACTTCTCCCACAGAGCTTTCTGACATTGTAAATCCTTTTCTCTCTGCATTTGTACTATCTGACATAAGAGCTAGTATTCCTTTGTTTCCAAGCTCTGCAATTCTTCCTAGATTCATTTGCTTTCCATCTATTGGTGTATAGTCTATTTTAAAGTCACCTGTATGAAGTATTGTTCCTGTTGGTGTTGATATTGCTAACATTACAGAATCTGGTATACTGTGGCAACTGCTTATAAATTCTACACTGAATTTTCCAAGTTTAACTGTTTGTCCTTGTTCAACTTCGTGTAATTCTGAGCTTCTTAATAAATGATGTTCTTCTAGTTTTCCCTTTATTAGTCCTATTGTCAATTTAGTTGCATATATTGGAATGTTCACTTGTTGTAATACATATGGAATTGAACCAATATGGTCTTCATGTCCGTGTGTTATTACCATTCCTCTTATTTTCTCTTTATTTTTTACTAAGTATGATACGTCTGGTATAACTAAGTCTATTCCAAGCATATCATCTGTTGGGAATTCTAGACCACAGTCTACTACAATTATATCGTTCTCGTACTCAAATACTGTAATATTCTTACCAATCTCTTCAATTCCTCCTAAAGGAATTATTTTTATATTTGGTTTTTTGAATCTAAATTCTTCTTTTTTTGGAGCTCTTTTTCTAGTTGTCTTTTTCTCTGCTACAACTTTTTCTTGAGCTTCTGTTTTTTTGTTATAATTTTTTCTATACCCTCTCTTTTTAGTATTCTTGACTACGGAATTAGTTTTGTTTTCCATAGTATTATTGTTTAAGTTTTCTTCTGTCATTATTATTTATCTCCTTCTTTCTTTATGTGTTGTTACTCTCATTTTATCCGTTCTCATAAAATATTTTATTTGTACGCAAAAATACATATATCTATTATTTCCTAGATATATTATTTTACAACATCCTATAAATATTACTATATAAAATTTCCGCCCAATATAGTAATTATAATAATATAAAATCTCTTCTTTACCCGATTTCTGGGTAACAACTGTTTATTATTATATACTAATTTTCTGAAATTGTCAAATTTTACTTGACAAAGCTCTTATATTTTGGTATTATAATAATGCTTGAATTTGCGGGAATAGCTCAGTTGATAGAGCGCTGCCTTGCCAAGGCAGAGGTCACGGGTTTGAGCCCCGCTTCCCGCTCCATTAAGTTTTGTGTAACTTAGTTACACATTTTTTATTAAGTATGTTCTATTTGTCTTTTTAGTTCATATATTTTATTAGATGGCGAGTTAGCCAAGTGGTAAGGCACGAGTCTGCAAAACTCTGATCATCAGTTCGACTCTGATACTCGCCTCCAGAATTTTAAAAATAGTGTGCAAAATTTGCACACTATTTTTGGTTCTTTACAATGGTATATCAAAATCGCCCATATCTATAACCGACATATAACATTTATTGTCCTTTTCTAATATTATTATTTGATTTGTATGCTCTATCTCCCTGCTTCTTTCCAATATTCCTTCTTGTTCTAAGAAAAATCCTATATTTGACGCAAAAACACATTTTTTTCCGTCTTCGGTAGATATTTCAGGTGTTATTTCGATTTTTTTATTGTTAAAGAGTATATAAGCTTTTTCAAAATCTACACATTCGTTTGTTCTTAGATCTTTTAGTACAATAAATACATATTGTAGTTTATGTGATCCAGCGATTTCCTCTATCATTTCACTAGTTACTGTAAGCGCAGGTAAAGATTTATCTATGTTTGTTACTTCTACTTTTTTTGTATATGTTTTTCCTGTTACATTATCTTTTACTTTAAATGTATATGTTCCATTTTCTGCTACTGCATACGTGTTAGATGTTTCTCCGTCTGGGTTTGTAACAGTATAGCCTTCTATTGTGTTTGTGTCCTTATGATAAACTAATGGTCCTATACAACATTCTATTAAGAAACCCTCATATTCATCTTCCTTTTCTAAGAAGTTCCATAATTTCTCTTCTGTATCTAATATTTCATATCCTTTAGGTTTAAACGCAAACTTATTTAGGGCTTTTTCTAATGTATCACACTCATCTGTTTCAAATTCTTTATTCGCTGATTTAGGAAGCATCTCTTTAATCATTTCTTTTTTTTGCTCTTTATTTATTGTTTTTAAATAATCCTCAACTTCTGACCAGTCTCTTTTGTATATATAAAAATTAGGTATTGTTATTCCCTTTACTGAGTCTACTGTTAAAAGTACTGCACCTGATTTTTCTGTTTCTGGATTTTTGCTTATGTTTATTGTTACTTGGCTATAACTTATTTGTTTTAATATACCTCCATCTTTTTTCTTTATTGTTATTATTTCTTGTTCTCTGTCTATTTCGTCTTCTGTTAAAAGTTTTCTAGTAATTAGGCTTTCTAGTATTGTATTTGCTTCTTCTTGAGCTTGGTCTGATTCTTTGTTTATGAAATTGTTTTGTTTCCACATTCCAATTTCATCTTCTACTTGCAAAGCTCTGTTTTCTAACCTTGCGTATTTGCTTTTTGCTATTATTCCGTTTTCGTCTAGCAGTAGGCTTATTGTTACTCCTGCTAAAATTAGAAGCACAACTATTGTTACTACTAAAGCTATTAATGTTATTGCTTTTCTTTCTTTTATTTTCTCTAATGTTCTTCTCATAAAATTTTACTCCTCCTATTTTATTATGTCTACATTTTTATTAAATATATAATTTAATTAAAAAACATTTTTTCTGTAACACTTATCACTCTTAGGTTTTACGGTTTTAAACCTTTTTAAAATTATATTTTTCTTCATTTCCCAGTATTGATTTTTTCTTAGAGTTATGCTATATATTTGGTATACAGTTTTTAATTAAATTATATATTTAATTAAAAAAATTTTTTGACTTACTTTTTAGTATAAAATAATAACGCCTTGGGTTATTTCTAAACCTAAAGCGTTTTTTTGTTAAATCCTTTGCCAATTACTTCTCTGGCATTTAGTATTATTATAAAAGCTCCGCTATCTATTTCTTTTGCTATTATTTGCATTTCGTAGGCTTCTGTTCTAGAGCCCACACATAAAAGAGTAAGCTTTTCTTGGTCTGTGTACATTCCTTTTGAAAACAGCCCTGTGCTTCCTCTATTTACAGTTGCAGATATTTGACCTGCGATTTCTTCGTATTTAGGCGAAATTATAAATATGACTTTAGCAAAATTTACACCTTCAAAAATTAAGTCTATCATTTTTCCCATTAAAAATATTGCTATTGCAGAATATAGTCCAATTTCTATGTTTTTAAAGAATATCACATTTAATGCAATTACAACTGTATCAACCGATAAAATCAGGCTACTGCTTTTATATTGTTTTTTATATGCTCTTATTATGTGCGACAGTAAATCAGACCCTCCTGTTGATGCATCAAATTTTAATATTATAGCTGTCCCTATTCCTGCAAAAACGCCACCATATATACATCCTAGAAATCTATCATGTGTTAATGGTGTTATTTTATCTATTAAATCTATCATCAGTGCAAATACTATTGTTCCATATATCGACCTTGTAAATAATTGCTTGCCCACTTTAAAATATGCTATTATTAATAACGGTATATTTAATGCCAGTACCGTCACTCCCATTGGAACTTTAAAGAAATAGTATACTATAGTTGCTATTCCTGAAAAACCACCTGTTGAAAGCTCATTTGGCAATAAGAATAACGACACCCCTGCTGCCATTATTGTGCATCCCAAAGCTATTATTACATATTCCTGAATTGCCTGTACTATTTTACTTTTCATAAAAAATCACCTATATTACCATTATTGGCAATCATAGGCAATTTTATTCATTATGCTGTTTCTAGCACATTTATTTTAAATTTTCCTTCTTTGATTTCATTGTTTTCTTTTGCAGTTGCGATTAAAGCATATGTATCTTTTAACTTCTCTAAATTTTCTTTTTTATGTCCAACAATATTGTTTATGTTTTTAGAATTAGCCTCTATTTCCACTTTAATTACTTTTGCGTTTATCTTTTTTATTTCATCAACTATTTTGTCATACCAAATAGCATCTTCTACTAATTGTCCAAAAGCCGGATGATATGGTCCTGCAACGACTTCACTTTCTTTGTTTTCCGAATCTGTTATAGTGTCAGTATTTTGAAGTCCAACTCTAATTACTCTGATATTTTTTTGCTCAAATAATTTTACAATTTCCTTTGATCTTTCTACTGCCTGACCTACTGTTAAAGGTGTAAAGTCTCCTTTATTAAATTCTTCTTCTAATTCTGTTCCTTTAATTACTAATACAGGATATATCCTGACCATCTTTGGTCTTAGTTTTATAATGTCTTTTGCACTTTGAATGTCATCTTTTTCTGTACTATCTGGAAGTCCAACCATCATTTGATGTCCTAAATTAAATCTATAAAAACGTATTAGCTTTGATGCTTTTTTTACATCTTCAAAACTGTGTCCCCTTTTGCATCTTGCTAGGATGTAGTTATTAGTAGATTGCACTCCTAGTTCTATGGTTTTTACATTGTATTTTTTTAGCATACGAAGTATATCTTTATCAATCGCATCTGGTCTTGTTGACAGTCTAATGCTATCTACTTTTTTTTCTTTTATATATGGCTGTACAGCACTAAGTAGTTCTTCTTGTTTTTCTCTTTCTATTGCAGTAAAGCTTCCGCCAAAGAATGCCACCTCAACATAATTGTTTTCATTTTTGAAGTTTTTTAGATAATATTCTATTGTATTTGTTACATCTTTTGCAGTTACCTGCTTTTTCTCTCCGCTTATTGTTCTTTGGTTACAAAAAGTACAACATTTTTTACATCCTAAATGTGGTACAAATATTGGTATAATATATTCTTTCTTCAATACTATTACCTCCTTATATATACCATTTTATAGCGTTTCTAGTGCTTTTCCTGCTGCATCCATTTCTGCTTGTTTTTTTGTTTTGCCTTTTCCTACTGCTAAAACTTTTCCATCTAATTTAACTTCTGCTGTAAATGTCTTGTCATGGTCTGGACCTGTTTCATTTATAATTTCATATTTTATATTTACATTTCCATTAACCTGTAACTTTTCTTGCAATACTGTTTTATGGTCCTTTATTCCAACATTTTTTGTTGCAATCTCTATTTCTTCTTTTAAATTGTCAATTATAAATTTTTCTGTTTCTTCTAATCCAGAGTCAAAGTAAATTGCTGCAATTACTGCTTCTACACTATCTGCCATTATCGCTATTTTTCTATTACCTTGATGCATTCTTTCGCTTTTTCCTACATATAAGAAATCACTAAAATTGTGCTTATCTGCAATTTTGTATAGACTGTCCTCGCAAACTACAGTTGCTCTAACTTTAGTCATTTCTCCTTCTTTTAATTTTGAATAATTGTTGTATATATACTTACTTGATAAAAATTCTAATATACTATCTCCAAGGAATTCCAACTTTTCATTGCTCTGTATATGATTTTCATATGCATATGAGGTATGTGTTAATGCATTTTTTAGCAACGCCTTGTTCTTGAATGTATATCCAATATTTTTTTCTAAAATTTCTAGCTTGTCCATTCTTTCACTTCCTTTCTAACATAAAAATAAAAAGAAAGGTCGAACTAGAAGCTAATAAAAGTCATCCTTTTATATTGCTTTTAGTAGCTTCAAACAAAAACCTTTCAGATTTATTTTTTCTTATGCAACATGTTCCTTTATATAGTCGACTACGTCACCTACTGTAACTATCTTTTCTGCATCAGCGTCAGGGATTTCTGTATCAAATTCTTCTTCTAATGCCATTATTAATTCTACTATATCTAGTGAATCAGCTCCTAAATCATCTATAAAAGATGCTTCCATTGTAACAGCTGTTTCAGCTACTCCTAATTGCTCTACTATTATCTCTTTTACCTTCTCAAATATTTCTTCTGAACTCATTTACAAGTTCACCCCCTCTCAAAATTTCTATCTGCCTATACATACAATAATACAAGTTTGATTAATTGTCAAGTAAAAATAAAAAATATTATTGCCTTTTTTTTATTTAAGTGTTATTATTTTAATAGTATTAACAGAGGAGAAAAATATGAAGGGTGAAAAGTTTGATTTTTATGATTCAAGCTCAATTAAAATTTATAATCTAGACCAGAAGTTACGTTATGAATTAATGATCTTAGATAACCTTGATGCAATGACAAAAGTTCATTGTGAAAATGTTGGTAATCTTACCGGAAGAATTTGCCAGAAATTACGTTTAAACAAAAAATTCACAGTTTATGCTATGATTTGTGGTTATTTACACGATATCGGAAAAGCTTATATCCCAAAGGAAATTCTTACTAAAGATGGACCTCTTACAGAAGAGGAATTCGAGATTATGAAGACTCATACAACTATTGGTTACAACGTTTGTATGCGAGACTTAAAATTACGTCCATATGCAGATGGTCCTTTATATCATCACGAAGCATTAAATGGTTCTGGCTACCCAAGTGGATTAACTCAGAAGGATATTCCTTTTGTTGCAAGAATCATACGTGTTGCCGACGAATATGATGCATTAGTAACAAAAAGGCATTACACCACTCACGTTCATATTTCTGATACATTAAAAGATCTTATAAAAGATACTCTTCCTGAGGACGAGAAAAAAATTGTCGCACTTGGTCAGTTATCAGAGAATTCTAATGTTGGAAAGATTAGTCCTAAGATATTACGTACTTTATGCAAGCTTGTAATCGAAGATACAATTTATGAAATAAGCATTGTATGTGACTATGTAGATTATTTAAAGGATAATATTAAAAGATTAGAATTAATAGATTCTTACAGTAATAAAATGCAATCTTCTGTTACTGATAAAAAACGCAATTATTATAAAGAAGGAATTGAGATGTTATTTTTGGCAGGAGAAGATTTCCAAAATTATCATGATATTCTTGGAGAATATCGTCAAACTCTTGCTCAAAAAGAACAACGAATAGATGATTTATATAATGAAATAAAAATAATAAAGAAACTAAAAGTTTAATGGCTTTTAGTTTCTTCCATTATTATAGTAGCTTTTATTATTCTCCTAATCCAAAACTTACCCCTAAAGCATTATTTATCTTGTTCATAACTTTTATATCGTCAATATGCCCTATTTTCTCTTTTAGTCTGCTTTTATCAATCGTTCTTATTTGTTCTGTAAGCACAATAGAATCTGTTTTTAACTGAGAATTTTCTGGACCTATTTCTATATGTGTTGGTAATTTATTTTTTCCTATTTGAGAAGTTATAGCAGCTGCTATAACCGTTGGGCTGTGCCTGTTTCCCATATCGTTTTGTATTATAACAACAGGTCTTATTCCTCCGTTGTTCCGAACCAACCACAGGGCTTAAATCAGCATAAAACATATCTCCTCTTTTAACTATCATATTGCTCACTCCTAATATTTCTGTAACTAAGATTTGTTTTTTGATATATTTTAACTACTAGTTTAAGATAAAAAACTATATTAATAGTCAGTTTCTATCTCATTATATATTATGTTTATTTCTTCTTTTTTGTTATCATCATATATTACTAGTTTTGTTGGTTTTCCTGTTTTTTTGTCTAAATATAGAACTTTTTGTTTTTTCTTATTTTTTATTTCCATCATTTTACCATTGTTTTCTTCTATTGATGTTTCGTTTGTTGTTTTGAATTCTTCTATAAATGAGCTCAACCATAAATCATTGTTTTCTAAGTTTTTGTAATCACTGTAAGTCTTGGTTATATTCAACTTGTCACTCTGGATTTTTAAACTTCCATTATTGTATGTAGTCTTGATTCCTTTAATACTTTCTGGTTCCAGCACTTCTTGTACATCTTCTTGCGAATTATGAGTCTGCTTTAAAATATACTTGTTGCTATTTTTATTGCTATTTATTGTAACTTCTAAAGTTGCTCTATAAGAACTAATATTTAAAATATTATCACAAACTTTATCTCTAATTTGATTATTTATATTATTCCCTTTTTTTAAAGTTTTATAATTGTTTTTTGTAAAAATTATAAATAAAATTGCTATTAAAATAAAAAAAGCACTAGCAATAAGAATGTATATTTTCTTTTTGCTATGCTTATCTTTCTCTATTTTTAACATATTTTCACACCTCATATATTGTTTTATACAATTATATTTTGTATAAGCAAATATATGATTATAGTGTGCTAAAATATTCTTTTAAATAATCTACTACTTCTTCTCTTGTCTCCAATGTGTTCATATGGTTTCTAAATTGACTTGAGTCTTTTAAGCTTTTGGTATATGCTGAAATGTGTTTTCTCATTTCTTTGATTGCAACTCTCTCTCCTTTTTCTTCTATCTCCAAATCTATATGTTTTAGAATAGTATCTAGTCTTTCTTTATTGCTTGGTTTTGGAATTCTGTTCCCAGTTTTCAAATATTCTAGTGTCTGACTAAATATCCATGGATTTCCAAGTGTCGCTCTTCCAATCATAGCTCCATCGACTTTGCTAAACTTCAATGCTTTTTCCACATCTTCTGCACATTTTAGATCTCCGTTTCCTATCACAGGAATTTTTACAGTCTCTTTTACTTTTTTGATTATTTCCCAGTCTGCTTCTCCTGAGTAATATTGACTTCTTGTTCTTCCATGCACTGTAATTGCACTTGCTCCCGCCTGTTCTATAATCTTTGCAACTTCTAGTGCAACAATATGCTCTTCGTCCCATCCTTTTCTTATTTTTACAGTAACCGGTACTTTTGAATTTTTTACAGCCGTTTCAACTATTTGCTTGACTAATTCTAAATTCAACAACAATCTGCTTCCATCTCCATTTTTTACAACCTTTGGAGCTGGACATCCCATATTTATATCTACGATATCAGCAAATTCACTTACATATTTACTTGCATAAGCAATAGATTCTATATCACTTCCAAATATCTGCACAGCTAATGGTCTTTCTTCTTTGCAAGTTTTAAGTAGCAATTTTGTTTTTTCATCCCCATACAAAAGCGCCCTAGCACTAACCATTTCAGTATATACTAAGCCCGCACCTTTTTCTTTGCATATTAATCTAAATGGCAGGTCTGTGATACCTGCCATTGGTGCTAGAAATATGTTATTATCTGTTTCTACATTTCCTATTCTCAAAATATTCTCCTATTAATTTACAAATATTGCTTTTTGTCTTCTTCCACTAATATTCAATAATAATCCTATAAGTATTAAATTAGTAAGTAGTGAGCTTCCTCCATAGCTTACGAATGGAAGTGGAACTCCTGTTATTGGAAGCAATCCCATTGCCATTCCTATGTTTTCAGTCATGTGAAATATAAATATTCCTGCTATTCCCATGGATATATATGCTCCAAGGCTATCCTTCGCTGTTTTTGCGATATATATTGCTCTTGTTATTAATATTACATATGTAATTATTACTGTGGCTGCTATTATGAATCCCATTTCTTCGCCTATTACAGCAAATATGAAGTCCGTAGTTTTTGGATATAGAAATCCTAATTGTGTCTGATTTCCTTTTAATAAGCCCATTCCCAAAAATTCTCCTGAACCTATTGCAAGTTTTGATTGTATTACGTTGTACCCTGAACCTCTTGGGTCTAAATTTGGATTTAAAAATACATCTATTCTCGTTTTTGCGTGTTCTGGTAAAACAAAGAAATATAATAGTGGTAAGGCTATTAGTACCAATAATATTCCAGTTATTATGTATCTCTTTTTTATTCCTGAAACAAACAACATTAGCACTGTTGCAATTACAAACGCTACTGCTGTTCCATAATCAGGTTGTTTTATTATTAATAGTACCGGAACCATTACTATCGCTAATGCTACTAGCAGTCTAGTGGGTCTGCTTATTTGGTCTTTTCCTTTTTCTTGTATTCTAGACATATATGTTGCAAGTGTTATTATAACAATAACTTTTGCAAATTCCGCTGGTTGTAGTGATATTGATCCTATTGTAAACCAGCTTGTCGCTCCATGGTTACTCGGAGTAAATAGAACAGCGATTAATGCTATTAGTATTAATCCATACAATATTGGCGATATTTTTGATATGAAGTTATAGTCTATAAATATTATCGCAATCATTATTGGAAGACTTATCGCAATCCAAATTATTTGTTTTTTCAGTTCTTCATAATCCGTGCTCTGCGTTGCTGAAAACAAAGCAACTAAACCAATCGCTAGAAGTACCAACGTACAGATGAGTATTCCCCAATCCATATTCTTTAATATTTTATTTTTCATGATTCAATAACCTCATTTATTCTTCTTCTGAGTCTTGATTTTCTTCCTGGTCGTCCTCTTTTTCTGTCTCAGTTACTTCTTCATCTTCTTCGATTATTTCTTCATTTTCTTCAATTTCTTCTTGTTCAGGTTCACTTTCTTCTGCGTCTTCTTTTTCTTCCGGTTTATTATCTTCTGGCTTAACTTCTTCTTTTGCTTCGTTTATTTTTTCAGATTTTTTTCTTTTTTTGGAGTTATCTTCTTTAGTTTCGTTTTTCTCCTCTAAATTTCCTTTTTTCACTTCTTCTTTTATTCCTGTTATTGGTATATTTGCATATAGTGCGGGAGCTCCTGTTGTTCCATCTTCGTTCGTCTTGTTCGTTAACCTTACATCTATGTCATTTTCATCCACATCTATATACTTTTTAATTACCTCAATTATTTCTTGTCTCATCATGTCTAAGAAATCTGCTGAAACATTTGCTCTATCTTGCATTAGTACTAAGTGAAGTCTCTCTTTTGCAGTGTCCTTTGAGTTTACTTCCTTTTGTTCCTTTTTACCAAATTTCTTAAAAAAGCTTACTATGTTCTCAAACATTCTTTACCTCCAATAATTATTTTTTTCTGAATACATTTTTTATCTTGTCTAAGAATTTTTCATCCTTTCCCGGAATTGTTACATCTACATTTTCTCCTAATATTCTTCTAGCAATTTCTACATATGCTTTACCAGAAGGAGCTTTTTTGTTGATTACTGCAGGTTCTCCTTTATTTGTTTGAGTTATTATAAATTCATCATCTGGAACTACTCCAATAAGGTTTATTGATAATAGATCAACTATGTCGTTAACGTCCATCATCTCACCTTTTCTTACCATGTTTGGTCTTAATCTATTTATAATTAGCTCTGGATTTTTTATTTCTGATGCTTCTAATAATCCTATGATTCTATCTGCATCTCTTATTGAAGATATTTCTGCATTTGTTACTACTATGGCTCTATCTGCTCCGGCTATTGCATTTTTGAATCCTTGCTCTATTCCTGCTGGGCAGTCTATTATGATATAGTCAAATTCTTCTTTTAGTTTACTAGTTAGTTCTTTCATTTGTTCTTCATTTATGGCACTTTTATCTCTTGTTTGTGCAGCAGGTAATAAGAATAGTTGTTCAAACCTTTTGTCTTTGATTAAGGCTTGTCTTAATTTGCATTTCTTTTCTACAACGTCTACTATGTCATATACTATTCTGTTTTCTAGTCCCATTACAACATCTAAGTTTCTTAGTCCTATGTCTGTATCTACTAGTACTACTTTTTTGCCTTTTAGGGCTAAAGCAGAACCAAGATTTGCTGTTGTAGTTGTTTTTCCTACTCCACCTTTTCCTGATGTTATTACTATAACTTCTCCCATAAAGTCCTCCATTCTTACTAACTATGTTTAAGATTTTTAATCTATTTTTCACACTAATATATTATACTTAAAATTGTCAAAAGTCAAGTGAAATGAGGGATTTTGCAAAAAATAATCAGCATGTTTTTGCTGATTATTTTTGTGATTGATTTTTTTATTCTTTGATTATTAATCGGGCTTAATTATTTTATTATTAAAGTTGGACGAGTACCGCCCGTAGCCACTGACGTCGTTGACTGGACTGCCGTTGCCGCGGTTAGAAGCTGGAACGCTAGAGCCATAGCTGTTGCAACCGCCTCCCCTACTAGCTCGGCCGCCAAGTGTTGCCCGCCTCTTGTGTCCATTCCCAGCAGTTTCCTGCTAAATCGTAGATATTATTCGCCCTTGTAAATGTTGTTATTCCTGTATTTAATACAGATGAAGTTTTATTTGCTTTTATTTCTGTTGTTCCATCATCTGCTTTTACTGATGTTTCTTTATAATTTCCCCAAGAACTTGAATCTTTATTTACTTCATCACTTGTTTTTGCTCCTGAACTTATTAGCCAATTCATTGTTACATCCCACTGACATCCCCATATCATTCGTGTTTCTACTTTATCGCTTGCATTTAAACTTTTACATTTTTTATATAAATTATACCAATTTGTGTTTGTTAATGTTGGTTGATTTTTTTGCACTCCTGCTTCTGATAGCTCATATCTTCCTATATAAAATCCTCCACATTTTTTTATACTTTCTATCATTTCTTTATATTCATCTACAAATAATTGAGCTAACTCTTCTTTTGTTCCATTTTCTCCTAATATTGTGTTATAATATGTTGCATCATGACTTGTTCCACTTCCAACTACTAGGTCTGGCTCACGGTAATATGGATCAGTTGTTGTTCCTGGCGTGGTTCTTGTTATTGTTTTTGTGTTACTATCTTTTCCTATTGTTATTGTGCTTGAATACAACTTTGTTTTTACTGCTGTTTCTCCTGATGTTCCACATAATGTGTTTTCTGTTTCGTTTGCTGTGTTGCACATTGTTGCTAATGTTGTTTCATCTACTGGTATCCATACCCACTCGTTATCTTTTTTGTCTTTTATTACTAATCCATAATCCACTGCATCAGTCGTTGGAGTAGTTGTTCCATCTCCCCATTTTGAGCTATCTGTGTTTATTGGAATATATCCTGCAGGTATAGTTGGATTATAAGCATTGCCTACTTCTCCATTTATTGTTTCGTTTTCTTCTTTTGGCTCCGGCCATACCTGATTTTTTCTATTCTCTATTTCTGCAACTATTTCGTCTACTCGTTTTAGATCTCTTTCATATACATCTTTTGCGTTTATTTGGCTTTTTAATTGAGATTTTCTTAGTGCATTTACCACCATGTAAGAAGTTGACAAAATTGTTACAAAAAATAATACTGTTACAATTACTAAGCTCGTTATTGAGCCATTTTCACTTTTTAAATTTTTCATTTGCGCTTTTCCTCTTCTCTTTATAGTTTACTTTATATACCTATATTATACTAAAAATCAGTAATAAGTCAATTAATTTTGCATGTTTTTTCTTGACATGTTTTGTAATTAAATATATACTTGGAATGTATTAATTTTTGATAAGAAAGGAGTTTGTTTATGAATGATTTGGTAGAGATTAGATGGCATGGAAGAGGCGGTCAAGGTGCAAAGACAGCTTCACTTTTGCTTGCAGATGCTGCCTTTAATACAGGTAAATATATTCAAGGATTTCCTGAGTATGGTCCCGAAAGAATGGGTGCTCCAATCACAGCCTATAATCGTATAAGTAACAGTCCTATTGTTATACATAGCAACATATATGAACCAGATTATGTTGTAGTTGTAGATGATACACTTTTAGAAAGTGTTGATGTTACAGCAGGATTAAAAGAAACCGGAGCTATTGTAATAAACACTGTTAAAGATGCTGACTATTTAAAAAGTGTCTTAAAAGGTTACAATGGAGGAATTTACTGTATAGATGCTAGAAAAATATCTGAGGAAGCTTTAGGTAAATATTTTCCTAATACTCCAATGCTTGCAGCTATTGTTAAGGTTGCCGGAATAATGAATGATGAGGATTTCTTAGCAGATATGCAAGGTTCATTTAAGCATAAATTTGCTAAAAAGCCTGAAGTTATAGAAGGAAATATGAAAGCTTTAGAAATGGCTTTAAGAGAAATTAAAAAGATAAATTAGAAAGGTGGAAATTTTATGTCAGAGATGAATATAGATAAAAACACACCAGTTGAGGATATGACTCCTGGTGGAGAGATTTATCAATCTGGAAATGCAAGAGAATTCAAAACTGGCGACTGGAGAAGTATGTGTCCAGTTTGGATTTCAGAGAAATGTACTCAATGTGGTTTATGCTTTCCAGTATGTCCAGATGACTCTATTCCTGTTAATTCGGAAGGAAAAAGAGGCGACTTTGACTATGATTATTGTAAAGGTTGCGGTGTTTGTAGTAAAGTATGTCCTTTCGGAGCCATCGAAATGAAGGAAGGAGGTTCTAAATAATGAGTATTAGAGAAAGATTAAGTGGAAATGAAGCATCAGCTGTTGCTATGAAGCAAATAAATCCAGATGTTGTTGCTGCCTTTCCTATTACACCTTCAACAGAAATACCTCAATATTTCTCAACTTTTGTAAGCAATGGTCAAGTTGATACAGAATTCGTTGCTGTTGAAAGTGAGCATAGTGCCATGAGTGCTTGTATTGGTGCAGAAGCTGCAGGATCTAGAGCTATGACAGCTACCTCTTCAAATGGTTTATCATTTATGTGGGAAATGCTTTATATTGCATCAGGTTCAAGACTTCCTATTGTACTTTCATTAGTAAATAGAGCCGTTTCTGGTCCTTTAAACATCCATAATGACCATTCAGATGCAATGGGTGTTAGAGATGCTGGTTGGATAATGTTATTTTCTGAGAATAATCAAGAGGCTTATGATAATTTGATTATGGCTCACCAAATAGCAGAGAACAAAAATGTTATGCTTCCTTTAATGGTTTGCCAAGACGGATTCATAACATCACACTCTATTGAAAATATAGAATTAATTGAAGATGAAAAAGTTAAAGAATTTGTTGGTAAATACCAACCCGAACATTATTTATTAAATCATAATGAACCAATAGCTGTTGGTCCTATGGATTTACAAGCTTTCTTGTTTGAGCATAAATATCAACAAGCAGAAGCTATGAGAAATGCTAAAAAAGTAATTCTAGAAGTGGCTGATAGATTTGAGAAAATGACTGGAAGAAAATATGGTTTCTTTGAAGAATATAAATTAGATGATGCAGAAATTGCTATTGTTTGTATGAACTCAACAGCTGGAACTACAAAAGCTGTTGTAGATGATTTAAGAAACCAAGGTATAAAAGCAGGTCTTTTAAAGATTCGTATGTTTAGGCCTTTCCCAGTAGAAGAAGTAGCAAAATCTCTTTCTCATTTAAAGGCTGTTGCTGTTCTTGACAAAACTGATAGCGTAAATGGTGCAGGTGCTCCATTGTTTACAGATGTTACATCTAGTATGTATACACAAAACGTTCATGTTCCAACTGTAAACTATGTTTACGGTATCGGTGGTAGAGATACTACTACAAAAGAGATTGCTAGCGTTTATAAAGATTTAGAAAAAATTGCCGAAACTGGTGATATTGGAAATCCTTATAGATATTTAGGTTTAAGAAGGAGAGGTGAATAATATGGCTTATAATTTAAAAGAAGTTATGGCACAAAAGCCTTCTAGATTTACTGCAGGTCATAGAATGTGTGCAGGTTGTGGTGCTCCACCAGTTGCAAGAATGGTTCTAAGAGCTCTAAAACCTACTGACCACGCTGTTATAGCAAATGCTACTGGTTGTATGGAAGTTTCTACTTGTTTATATCCATATTCAGCTTGGACAGATTCTTATATCCACACAGCCTTCGAGTGTGCAGGCGCAACTTGTTCAGGTGTAGAAGCCGCTTACAAATCTTTGGTAAAGCAAGGTAAACTTGTAGAGAAAGATGGAGAACAAACAAAGTTTATCGCCTTTGGTGGTGATGGTGGAACTTATGATATTGGTCTTCAATCTCTTTCTGGAGCAATGGAAAGAGGTCATGATATGACTTATGTATGTTATGATAACGGAGCATATATGAACACAGGTATCCAACGTTCATCAGCAACACCAAGGTTTGCCGATACGACAACATCTCCTGCTGGAAGTGTTATTCCTGGTAAAATGCAATCAAGAAAAGATTTAACGTTGATTATGGCTTCTCATCATTTACCATACGTTGCTCAAAGTATTGCAGTTGCAAACTTTAAAGATTTGTATGAGAAATCCGAAAAGGCAATTTACACAAAAGGTGCTACTTTCTTAAATGTATTAGCTCCTTGTCCTCGTGGATGGGGTTATCCAACAGAAGATTTAATGAAAATTAATAAGCTTGCTATTGATACTTGTTATTGGCCTTTATATGAAGTTGTTGATGGTGTATTCCATATTACATATAAACCTGCTAAAAAATTACCAGTAGAAGAATTCTTACGTCCACAAAAACGTTTTAAACACATGTTCAAACCAGGAAATGAGTGGATGATAGAAGCTTTCCAAGCTGAGGTTGACAAGCGTTGGCAAGAAATACTAGATTTAGAAGAGATAACAAATAAATCTGCTGAATAATATCTAAAAAATATAGAAATAAATTTAGTTTAATTATTGTAAAAGGTGGTGAAAATAATGGCTTATAAAATTACAGATAAATGTATAGCTTGTGGAGCTTGTGCAGCTAACTGCCCTGTTTCATGTATAGCTCAAAAAGGAGAAAAATATGAAATTGATCCTGAGCAATGCATCAGCTGTGGAACTTGCGCAAGTGTTTGTCCAGTTGAAGCACCAGTTGAAGAATAAGATATAAAAAAGAGCGTCTGATGGCGCTCTTTTTTGTGGTTTGTTTTTTAATATTCATCTTGGTTATTGTCTACGTTTTTTCTTTCTTCTTTTTCTAATTTTTCTAGTTTTTGTAGCTCTTGTAGGTTTTCTAATTCTTCTTTGTCTACATTCTCTGTTTCGCTTCCTTTTGGATTTTTTAAAACTTTTACATCTGCTGCATTATAAGTCTTGTAAGTTTTTGCGCCTTCTCTTTCAAATTGTACTTTAACCATTTCTCTTAAAGTTTCTACTGAGCAGACTGTTCCTTTTCCGTCTTCTGTTTTTACAACAGCTCCAACTTTTGGGAGTCTTTTATTTTTTTCCTCATATACTTCTTGTTCATATTTTAGGCAACACATTAATCTACCACAGTTTCCTGATATTTTTGATGGGTTTAGTGAAGCACTTTGTTCTTTTGCCATTTTTATTGATACCACATCAAAATTATTTAAGAAAGAACAACAACAAAGTTCTCTACCACAAACTCCATTACCGCCTATTTTTCTAACTTCATCTCTTACTCCTATTTGTCTTAGCTCTATTCTTGTTTTGTAGATTGCTGCCAAGTCTTTTACAAGCTCTCTAAAGTCAACTCTTCCATCTGAAGTAAAGCTAAATATTATTTTGCTATTATCAAATTTATATTCAACATCTACTAAGTTCATATCTAGATTGTATTTTTTTATTTTCTCTTTGCATACATCAAATGCTTTCTTCTCTTTATTTCTGTTATCTTCTAAGTGTTTGATGTCCTTATAGTTTGCTAATCTTATTATTTTCTTTAATTCTGTTTGAACTTTATTGTCTGGTATTTCTCTTTTGCTAATAACTACTTCTCCTATGTCCTCTCCCATAGAAGTTTCAACTATTACCTTGTCCTTTGGTTTTAGTTGTATGTATCCTGGATCAAAGAAATATACTTTTCCAGGTTTTCTAAATCTAACTCCTACTATTGTTTTCATCTATTTCCTCCCATATTTTAAACAACATTTCATCTATACACATATCATAATTTGTGTTTGAATTTAATTTTGTTTTTGCATTATTTATTATGCCTATAATGTTTATAAATTTTGATCTATAATCTGCGTTTTTCTTTATATGACTATATACTATTGCTATCATATAATCTAACAAATCAAAAATTATTTCTTTTGATTTATATAGAACTTCGTACTGATTAATTAATTTTACAACATTTCGAATATTGCTATTAATCATATCTTTTGTGATTCCATCAACTTGATTATACTCTTCTATGTTGTCATTAATTTTTATTAGTCTTCCTATGCTCCCATTGGAAAGGTCTAATATGCTTTGGCTTGGCTTTTGTATGTCTTGATTTTTTTCAATATATTCTAGCATTTCTTTGTTATCTATATTGACAAAACTTAGCTTTAAACATCTTGATTTTATAGTATTTAACAATTTGTTTTCATTTGATGTTATTAATATAATAACTATGTATTCTGGTGGTTCTTCTAGTGTTTTTAGTAAGCTGTTTTGTGCCTCTTCAGTCATTTTTTCTGAATTATCTATTATTACAACTTTTTTTGATGACACAATCGGTTTTTGATATATTTTTTCTTGTAGTTCTCTGATTTGTGCTATTTTTATCGAGTTTCCGTCTTCTGATATTTCTATAAAATCAGGATTATTGTTTGATATAAATTTTATACAAGAATCACATTGATTGCATTTTTCTTTTTCTTGTGACAAGCACAAAATCATTTTTGCAAATTCTCTTGCTATTTGTTTTTTTCCGATGCCTTCTTCTCCAACAAACAAGTAACTATGTGATACTGCATTACTATTTGCAACATTTTTTAATTCTTGTTTTATTTTTGTATTTCCCACAATATTTTCAAAGCTCAAAACTTTTTCTCCAATTCTTTATATTTTACTCTGCCTTCTCAATTTTTCCCATTTTATTTAAAGGCCAAAATCTCACTGTTACTTTTCCTTCTATTTTTTCTAATGGTATACATCCAAATTTTCTACAGTCTATAGAATGTTCTCTATTGTCGCCCATAGCGAACACACATCCTTCTGGAACTATAAAGTCTGTAAATACTCCATTATTGCTATTTGTAACAACTGTGTCTTTTAAATATGCAGATTCATCAAGTTCTTCTCCATTTATATAAACTTTTCCGTCCATAATTTGTACATGTTCACCTGGCAATGCAATTACTCTTTTTATATAGCTCTCTTTGCCCCACTCTAATACATAATACGTAAATTTTGAAATTACATTGTTGAATTTTCTTGAATAAATTGCTACTGGTTTAGAGAAATCTACCTCTTTATCTGTCACAACTTTTTTTGTTGGCGCTTCAAATGTAATTATATCTTCTCTACTTGGCATTTGCTTTTTTGTTCTTGGAATTCTATTTAATATCAACCTTTCCCCCGGTTTTAGGGTTGGAAACATTGACTCTTGTTGAACAACAGTGGGTGTTCCTACAAAGTATCTAATTAATAATGCTAGGACTACTGCTATTACAATACATTCTATCCATTCTATTATATCTTTAGTCTTTTCACTCATCTATATCTTTCCTTTCGTCCTGCTTTTTCACAGCCGGAATTCTTATAACAACTTCTGTTCCTTTTCCATATTCACTTTTAATATCTATGCTACCTTTATTTTGCTCGATGATTTCTTTTGCGATAGGCAATCCCAATCCTGTTCCACCCATCTCTCTTGTTCTTGCTTTATCTACTCTGTAAAATCTTTCGAACACTCTACCTAAGTCTTCTTTTGGTATTCCTATTCCATTGTCTATTATCTTAATATATGCATCATTATACACAAAGCCTACATATATTTTTATTACTCCACCTTCAGGTGTGTATTTTACTGCATTTGACAACACATTTAAAACAACTCTTTCAATACCATTTTTATCTGCTTCTATTGGTGGAACATCTGCTGTTACATAGCATTCTACATTTTGCTTTTTCTTTTCTATTTCTATTTCTAGCTTTTCTTGGCATTTTTTTGTAAGATTTCCTAAATCAAATTCTGATACTTCTCTTTTCATTCTATTTGTGTCATATCTTGATAATGTTAGTAGATCACTTACTAAATTTGCCATTCTTCTGCCTTCTGATGAGATTACTGACAAGAATTTTTGCGTAGTTTCCTTGTCATATTCCCCATCTTGAAGTGTATCTGCATATCCTATAATTGAAGTAATCGGAGTTTTTAGCTCGTGCGATACATCTGCCACAAATTCTTTTCTCATGTTATCAAGTTTTACATGTTCTGTAATGTCTTGTATAACTGCAATTATCCCTGATGACAAATTGTTTTCGTCTTTGTATGGTGCAAAGAACACATTTACTGTTTTTTCTCCTACATTTATTCTTTGCTCTGATGGAGTCCAATTTTCTAAATATAGTATCGCTTCTTTTTTTATTTCCACATTTAGCTTCTTAAATATATCGTCAAAATTATCTTCTTTATCTATATTTAATAATTCTTTTGCAGCGGGATTTATATGCATTACTTTTCCATTTTCATCAAATGCTATAACACCATCTGTCATGTGTAATAATATTGCTTCTATCTCTCTTTTTTGTCTGTTTACATCTGTTAAATTTTGTTTAAGTTCTCCTGTCATTATTTCTATTATATTTGTAATTGCATCAACTTCTGACTTTCCTCTTTTTTTCTTTTTTATATCCTCTAGTCTAATTAATTCTGTATTATCTCCATTGGCAATTTTTCGTGCTCTGTTTGCTAAGTCCTTTATTGGCATTATTATAACCTTTGATACAAAGGCTCCCATTATTGAAACAATACAAGAAAATACTAATATTGCACTTAATATTAGTATTTTTATTTGCTTCATTTGTACCTCTTGCATAGCTTGTATTTCTTGAAAGCTTGAGCCATCAACTGTATTTGCTAATGTGCTTGACTGGCTTACTATATTCATAGAAAATGCACCCATTCCTAGAATTATTATAATACCAGTAACAAAAAACATTAATAAAATTTTACTTTGTATATTTCTCATAGTAGTTTCCTTTATTTAGATGCTAAGTAGTAGCCTATTCCTCTCTTGTTTATTATGATTTTAGAATTTTTTGTGCTATCTCCTAGTTTTTCTCTAATTCTACAAACAGTAACATCTACGGTTCTTATGTCTCCATAATATTCATAGTTCCATACTTTTTCTAAAAGTACTTCTCTTGTAACAGGAATTCCTGGTTGCATTGCTAAGTATTTTACAAGTTCAAATTCCTTTGGTGTTAAAGCTTTTACTTGGCCTTTCACCTTTACTTCTACTTTTTCTAGGTCAAGTTCTAAATCACCAACAACAATTTTGTTGTTTTTGTTTGTTGATTCTTTATCTCTTCTTTCCTTTTCATCATCAACTTTTCTCAAATTTGCTTTTACTCTTGCCATTAATTCTCTTACACTGAATGGTTTAGTGATGTAGTCATCTGCACCTAATTCTAGTCCAACTATTTTGTCTATTTCCTCGTCTTTTGCAGAAATCATAAGAATTGGCACATTATATGTTTGTTTTACTCTTTTGCAAACTGTTAATCCATCCATTTTGGGAAGCATTACATCTAATAAAATCAAATCTGGTCTTTGTTCTATTGCAATGTTTAATCCCATTTCTCCGTCAGTTGCTTCTAGGGTATTATATCCTTCTTTTTTTAAATTATATACTAATATATCTATAATTGGTTTTTCATCGTCTACGACTAATATTGTTTTTTTGTTTGGATCTAAATCTTCTTTCATAGAAGTACACTCCTTTATTTTATTTTTATCTTTCTTCGTCATCATCTCTTGTTTGTATTGTTTTATTTTGTTGTTCTTCTTTTTCTATTTTTTCTGCCACAAATTGACCTTTTTCATTAACATAGAATTTGTAGTTTTCTTTAAGATCTGCTGCTTCTTGATATGTATCAATTATTTTATCGGCTACCGGCTTTAAATTTTCCATATTTGTTGTTGTGTGATTCCTGTCTTCATCTAGCAATTCTCTTGCATTAATAATAAGTTGTTTAGCTGTTCCGTTAAGAGTATCTTTTGATGAAAGGAAGAAGAAATCCTTTGGTCGAATCGTTCTACCATCTGGCAAATTGATAACAGTACGATGGTCTCCTTCTCTATTGATATTGTCATGTATCTCTATCGCTTCTGGATTTTTAATCCCATATGCTTGTGCTATTTGATTTGCCATAACATCCTCATATAAGTCTATTACAAAATCTTTAGAATCAATTATTGTCTTAACTGCTTCTGTATATGCTTCTTGTTCTTCCACCATCATGCTTGGTTTGTTTCTTAGACTTGTGTATGTTTGTATTGCTTGTTCCAACTTCTCTACATTTTCCATTTGCTCGTTTCTCTCGTCTTCTGGTTCATAAGAAAGTTGTTCTTCTATTCCTCTTATTCTTGATTCTTGCTCATTTGCTAACTCTATTGCTGTTTGCAAGTCTTTATTGTAATTTGCTTTTTCTGCCATATTAGAGATTACTGTTTTTCCTATTCCAACTCCTACTCCTCCTAATATGATTCCAGCACCAAAAAATGCTGCAGCTCTTTGTTTGAATGTTTGTTTACTGCTTCTATAGTTTCCTCTTCTTCTACTAGGATTATTACTTATCTGTCTTCTTTCCTGTTCCATAAATAAATTCCTCCGTACTTTATCATTTGCATTTATTATACCTCTTGTACTCATACTTGTCAAAGCTTTTTTACAATATTATTGCAATATTATTACTATTTGTTTTTCTTGCGAATATTATGCACAAAAGAGTCGATTTGTTTTCTAAATCGACCCTCTATTTTATATTATTATTTCTATATTATAGATTCCACCATTTTTATTAAGTTTTATTTTTTTCTCTTTTATTTTCTCTCCGTTACAAATCATTTTCTCTATTTGCTCTGTTATAATTTCCTTGTGATTACTATTTATTACTTTTATATTATACAAGCTATTTCCATATTTGTATTTGATTTCATATTTCTCCCATTTCGTTGGTATATGTGGCAATATCTCCAAATATTCATTTTTAATGTTTAGTCCTAATATATATTTTATACCTGCTACATACATCCAGCTACTAGAACCAGTATACCAAGTCCATCCACCTCTACCTGCTAAGTTTCCTTGACCATATACATCTGCTGGTATTACATATGGCTCAACTTTATATCTATTGCTTCCTTCTTTCGTTCTACTGTGTTCTATTGGATTTATCATTCTAAAATTTTCATATGCTTTGTCATTCAAATTAAGCATTGCTTGTGCAATAATTGTCCAGGTTGCAGCATGTGTGTATTGTCCTCCATTCTCTCTTGTTCCTGGTAGATATGATTTTATATACCCCGGTTCTAATTTACTTTTTTCAAATGGTGGGTCTAGTAATTTTATTATTCCTATTTCTTTGTCTATTAGGTGATTTTCTAAGCTTTCCATTGCTATATATTTTTTATCATTGTCACCCGCTTCTGAGATTGTTGCCCAGCTTTGAGATATATTATCTATTTTACACTCTTCGTTTTGCAAGCTGCCTAAAGTTTCCCCATTATCTGTAAATGCTCTTTTATACCATCTGCTATCCCATCCTTCTGTGTTTAATGTTCTCTTTAATTTTTCCATTATTGCTAAATATTTTTCTGCTCTCTCGCCATCGTTTTTATATTTGCATACTGGTACAAACTTTTTTAATACGTCATATAAGAAGAATCCTAACCATACACTTTCTCCTATCCCTTTACTACCCACATTGCTAAATCCATCATTCCAGTCTCCTGTTCCTATTTTAGGAAGTCCGTGCTCGCCAAAATTTAGTGACTTATCTATTGCTCTTATACAATGCATATATAAGCTTTCTTTTGTTTGTGAATCTTTGTACAAATCATACCTTTCATTTTCGTCCGGTGCTAAAACGTTGCCTTCCTTGTAACTTATCTCTTCATCTAAAATTTGATAATCATTTGTAAAACTTATATAATCTTCTGTTACATACGCTAACCACAATAAGTCATCTGAAATTCTTGTTCTTATTCCCCTACTTGTTTCTTCGTGCCACCAATGTTCAACATCTCCTTCTATAAATTGATGTTTTGCGCTTTTTAGTATTTGTTTTCTTGCTATTTCTGGTTCAATATATTTTACAGCCATAGTGTCCTGAAGCTGATCTCTAAATCCATATGCTCCACCTGATTGATAGAATCCTGTTCTTCCATATAACCTTGCACAGATTGTTTGATATATTAACCAACCATTTAATAAAATGTTTGTAGATTCCATTGGTGTATTAACTTGTAATCTGTTTACTAAGTCACTCCAATATCTCTTTATATTTACATATTCATTTTTGCAATTTCCTATATTTGAATATTTATATGCAATGTCCAAGGCTTCTTCTTTAGTCTCTGCACTTCCTAGTACAAATGATATTTCTTTGGTTGAAAAGGCTTCTATTGTTACATCTATCATTATGGCCATTATGCCATCTTTTCCAAAAGAGTTTTCTCTGCTTAGTTCTATTTGATCTAGTCCGGCCGGAGAGCTTATTCCAGAATTCTTCAAGAAGGAACTTTTGCTACCTGTATAAGATTTTATCTTTTCACTAGATGTTACAAAAATTGAATCTTCTTTCTTCTCGTTCATTACATTTTTTAAAAATATTGTATTTGATACTGTATTAAAGTTTGTATATAAATATTTGTTAGTTTTTATTTCATCTTCTCCCAACACAGGCTTTATATAATACACTAATTTTAGATTTTTTCTTTGAGGATTTTTGTTTTCTAGTGTTAATAAATTTATTTTAACATTATTATCTTTTGGCACAAACATATCTACTGTTTGCTTTATTTTTGAAGAAGTATGAATATATTTCGCATAACCAAATCCATAAATCGCATAGTATTCATTTTCATCATGCATTGGATTGTAACCAACTGACCACTTCTTGTTTGTGTCCTTATCTTTTATATATATTATTTCTGAAGGAGTATCAGTTACTTGGTCATTTGACCACGCCGTTATTCTATTTAATTTGCTATTTCTATTCCAAGTATATCCACCCATATTTTCTGTTGTTAATGTTCCAAATTTACCGTTTGTTATAATGTGACTCCAAACTGTTGGCAATGTGTTATTTGAACTTACTTTTATTTGATATTCTTTTCCGTCTTTTGTAAATCCACCATATTCATTAAAATATTTTAACTCTTTTTCGTCTAGTATCATTTCTGTGTCTGTTTCGTTTTCAAAACTTATTTCTTTATTGGAATCGTAAGCAACTTCTTTCACATTGTCTAATATCTTGTGTTCTATTTCTTTCATTTGGATTTCCAATGAACTATAACTTGCATTTATTATTAAGTTTGCTCTCATTTCCAATAGCTTTTTATCTTTGCTGTCCACGTTTTCTAGACAGAATATTCCTCCTGGAATATTTAATAAATATGCTAGATTTTTGTTTAATACCTCTGTTTGTATAGCATCTCTTACATAATTTTCATAGCTTCCTTTTTCTTCGTTTAGTATTACTAAATCAATGTTTATATTTTTAACTCTAAAAAATTCATATGCCTTTAATAATTCTTTGATTATATCTATATCATTAATGTCTTTTATTTTTACTAGTAATATCGGCAAATCTCCTGATATTCCATATTTCCATATATTTGATACTGGATATTGAGTGTTTTCATTACACTGATTCTTTTTTATATCTACTTTTGGTGCAAACAATATATATGACAACATTTGTTGATATATTTCTATATCTTTTCCCTTTAATCCCAGATATCTATTTTCTGCTTCACTCTTAGCTTTTAAAAGTTCAAAAGTTCTTTTAGTATTTTCATTATTCATAAATCTAACAACATTTTTTAATACATTTTCTCTGTCTTCTCCCACAGATATTATCAAATCTATATATGTTGTTTCTTCTGGTCTTATATTTATAGTCTGTTTCATCGCAACAATTGGATCTGTTGTATATCCAATTTTCTTACTAAATGGTATTGAATTTTCTACTTCCTTTGGAACTTTGTAATTGCATCTTCCAAAAAATCTTTCTTTGTCTATTTCGTATTCAGCTTCTCCTATTGTGTTGTTTTGAACAAATAGATTTACTGCCATATATATGTCTTGTTCCGAGGTTGTATGAGCTTTTCTTTTTATTAAAATCGTGTTTGTACTATCAATATACTCATATGATAAGAATAAGTTATTAAATGCCTTGTGTGCATAATCTTGCATTTTGTCAGATATTATAGGTTCTATAAATCCTGTAATTTCTAATATTTCTTCTATCGCTCCTGTATTTTTTAGTTCTAATCTTCTTACCTCCACCGGTTCATCTGTGTCTACTATTGTTTTTGTTATTGTTTCAATACTTTCGTCTACTCTTATTATCTTGTCCATTTCTGGCGCAAATACTAGATTATATTTGTCCGGTTTCTTACCAATTGTTGAATACGTATTAGTCCATATATTTTTGTTTCTAATATTTTTTATATAGAACATTATTCCTTGCTGTGCTTCGTCTGTCTCCTTGTATCTATTTACTTGCAAGTTTTTGTATTTGCTATATCCATTTCCAAATTGATCCATTATTATGGTATATTTATCATTCGCTATTACATTAGATATATTTAGATTTTCATTAATTTTGTTGTATTGCCTTTGTGTATAATTTTCGTAGTCTTGGTATTTAATTTTCTCAACCTTTTCTTTTTCTTCTTTTGTTATTATCATATTTTCCGGCATTTTTTCTTGCAATAAAATATTTACAGCTTGAATTTCTGGGTTATACATAAATCTTTTCTGTATTATGTTTTTATTTATCAAGTTATTTATTGATAATAATATTAACCCTTGATGATGTGCCATATATGTTTTTACTGGTGTGTATCCATTTTTGGTTCTGCCTGGTGTAAAGTCTATTGATTCGTAAAATCCATATTTATCATACATTTTTTCTTGCTCTAATACTTTTAAATTATTCAAAACTTCTTTTGGTGAATCGTTTATTGCAAGCACCGAGCCATATGCTGATACTACAATTTCATCAGACAATCCTCTTTTTAACCCAAGCCAAGGAATTCCAAAAGCTTTGTATTGATAATTGTTATTTAAATCTCTTAAATTAAATGCCGCTTCTGATATTCCCCATGGTATTCCTAATCTTCTTGCATATTCTAACTGACTCATTATCATAAATTTGCATGATTCATCTAGTATGCTACCTGAATATTGTGGAATGTTTACTGTTGGCATCAAATATTCAAATGATGTTCCAGACCAGGAAATCAGTCCTTTATATCCATTTAATGTTGTCAAGGTTCTGCTCAAATTGTACCAATGCTTTTCTGAAATGTCCTTTTTAGCTATTGCTATTAAACTTGTTTGCCTTGCCTCAGATGCTAATAAATCATAGTAAGAGTCTGTTAATTGATTATCCTCTACGTTAAATCCTATTGAAAAGAGTCTGTTTTCTTGGTCATATAATTTTGCAAAATCTGTTTGTTCTATTATGTTTTTAATATTTTCTAACATTATATTTATCTTTGATATTGTTTCATTGTTTTCTATTTCTTCTTTTTCTTTTAATAAGAATTGTTTTAATACATAAAGAAATCCTACAAAGTTTCCACTATCAACTGATGATATATATCTTGGTATAAGTGGCTCTAACGTTTCTATGTTATACCAATTATATAAATGTCCATTCCATTTTGTTAGATTGCTTATTGTATTTACCATTTTATATAATAGTTCTATTGTATCTTCTAGATTTTCGTATTTTAAATCATAGCTTGACATTACAGCAAGAAGGGCAAGTCCTATATTTGTCGGTGATGTTCTCATTACTACTTTTGGTTTTCTGTCTTCTTGGTAATTATCTGGTGGTAAATAGTTTCCTCTTTGAATTAGATTCTCTTTAAAGTATAGCCAAGTTTTATATCCTACATCCATAATGTAATCTTTTTCCTGTTTGTTTAGTTTTTCTATTGCTAATGCTTGTTCATTTTTCTTACTTATTTGACACATTATTGCCGGTGTTATAAACCATAACAAACTTAAAATTAATATTACTAATTCCACTAAAAATGTTGGTGTTGTAATTGTTATACAAAAATATGCTATTAATCCCAATATTGCTAGTATTGAGTTTGTTCTCATTTTTTTATAATATGATACTACATCAGTTTTTGCTGTTTTCTCCGCTTCTTCTGAAGTTGTCCATTCTAATAAATATTTCTTTGTTTTTGTCATTCTATATATAGTCTTTATTTCTGCTTTTGTTGTTATATAAGCTTTATCAGGTATTAGCAAAAAGTCTAGTATCCCTCTAAGTAGACTAGCACTAAGTCCATCTATTGTTTTTACAAATTTTTTAGTTTTTACTATTCCTTCTTTTTTACTTATAATTGCATTTATAATATCTATAACAACAGGAATTAGTATTGTTATTAGCCCTATTAGTGCAAAGTTTATTAATTCTAATTCTGTCACTTTTGCAAGTATTAAAGAATATATAATAGTCATTAATGCAAAAAATTCTACCTTGCTTCTTACTATATTACTAAATATTTTGTATTTACTTAGTAATCCTAATGGGTTATTTTTTCTTTCTCCTTTTTTGTTTACTATTGTCCTTTTTAGCCATGGAAGTATTTGAAAGTCTCCTCTTATCCATCTATATAATCTTGTTCTAAAACTTAAATAATTTGTTGGATAGCCATCCATCAGCATTACATCTGATACTAGTCCACATCTTAAATAATTTCCTTCTAGCAAATCGTGACTCAATACTGCGTTTTCTCTTATTTCTCCTTCTAATACTTTTGAAAAAGTATTTACATCATATATTCCTTTTCCTGTAAATATTCCTTCATCAAAATTATCTTGATATGTGTTTGATATTACATTTGTATAAGAGTCTGTTCCTCCCTCTCCAGCATAGATTTGAGTAAATACACTTCTTCTGCTTTCTAGTAATCCTATTCCAACTCTTGGTTGCATTAATGCGTGTCCTGATATTACTAAATCTTTATTATCGTTTAGTATTGGTTTATTTAATATGTGTGCCATAGCTCCAACTAGTTTTAAAGCTGAGTTTAATGTTAAATCTGTATCAGAATCAAGTGTGATTATATATTGTGTATTTTTAAATTCTTCGATATTCTTAAAAGTACTTATTCTAAACGGGGTTTCTATATTTCCTAACAAATATTCATTAAATTGATTTATCAATCCTCTTTTTCTTTCCCATCCCATGTAGCATTCTTCATTTGCATTCCATTTCCTTTTTCTATAAATAAAATTAAATTTCTCTCCATATTTTTTATTCAGTTTTTCTGTCTCTTCTATTCCTGTTCTTATGACTTCTTCATCAAAGTTTTCGATTTCTTTACTTCCAGAACTACAATCTCCTAAAAGAGTAAAATAGAGATTTTCACTTTTATTTGCAATGTAATAAACTTCGAGTTTTCCCATTAATTCTTTAACTTTTTCCTTGCTTTTTACTATTGTTGGAACTACAACCATTGTTTTATATTTTTCTGGAATTCCATTTTGAAAATCTAATTTCGGAATTAGTTTTGGTTTTACAATTTTGCTAAGGATGTATTGTGTAATTTTTGATATTATATTTTCTATTGGTACGAGTATCACACAAAATAATATAGCTGACAATAATACTTCTAACCACCATTGATTATTCAGTATAAAATACATATTTATACTGAATAACAAACTTATTACTATACTGCTTCCCCATATTGATTTTATATAAGTTTCGGCTTTTTCATAATTTGTCTTTATTTTTATCTTTTTGTCTAGTAAATTATTTAAAAGTTCTTCTTTTCCATCTGATATTAGATAATAACCAATATGTTTTTTCTTTTCATCTTGTTCTTCTTTTTGTGCTAATTCTAAGCATTTTTTTGCTATATATATTTCAGATATTTTAGTCTTTTTAGATATTTCGGCTATTGCGTTTCTATAATACGTTTTTGTATCTCCATCCATTAATTGATATTGACCGACTGGATCTTGTTTCAGTATATCTTCTACTCTATTTATTCTTTCAAAAATTTCTAAAAAGTTTATTCTTGACATTGTTTTTAGAGATATAATACTGTTCCCTATTGATACTTTTTTTACCGCAATATCAAAGTGCTCTTTTTTTACTATCTCCGAAATATCTGAGCCTGTTTTTGCCACTTCCTCTTCTAATATGTTTAGATATGGGTAAGCTTGACTTCCATATTTTTTTAGCTTATATGACATATATTCCACAAATGCATTTTTCATTTGATTAGTTTTTATTTGTGATATTCTGTTTAATTGAAGTACTCTATTTCTCTTTTTTTCTTCATCAAAGAACTTTGCTAAAATGTTTTCTACTTTATATTTTTGCAGTTGCGACATATAAATTGTTTCACATATCTCTCTTATGTTTTCAATTAATGCTATTTGAATAAATAATCCTATACTCCATATCTCGTTCATACTAAGTGTTTTCTTAGTTTGGTATGCTTTTAACATTTCTTCTAAGTTCGCAGAATTTATTTTTCCATCAGTATATGCAACCATCTCTGTTGCTAATACATAAACTCTAGCAAATCCTTTATATCTTCCATTAGCAAGTCCTAAAAAATTTGTATATTTTTTTAAAGTAAGTTCTTTTGAAATGCTTTTTACAACTTCTTCTATAATATATAAATTATCTAAAATCCATTCTCCTGCCGGATGTATTTGGATAGACTGTTTTATTTGTTCATTTAGCAATTTATATACTTCCTTTATAACAAAAAAATTCTCCTTTAATCTTGGTAAAGGATATGTTTCTTTACTAGATTTTTCTGTTAATATGTGATCAGAAGCAATTTTTTCTAGATAATTTTCTAGTTGTGCTTTATCTAAAATCGCTCCCTTTATATTTAATCTCTTTTTTTCGTTCAAAAAAATCCACTCCTTGGTATATGTTTTACACATATTTTCTCCAAGAAGTGGAAAACTTATTCATTTCATTTATTTTTATTGTACATTATTATCATTTGATACATCTGTATTTGCAACCGGTGTTTTACCATTTCCAACATACTCTGATGATCCGAATGCTAAAATCATTTGGAATATAGGTCCTAATAATATAAGTCCTACTATAAATCCACCTGATTTACCAAATGCTTGTCCTAATTTTACCATTGAAACAATAGATAATACTAGTATTGCAATATATCCAACTACTGGAATAATTGCTGTTAAATAAATCAATAGTAACCAAGGTGATAATCCTACTATTTTATATAAAACTACTAAATTATAAATTGGAATTAATGATTTCCAACCTTTTTCTCCAGCTTTAGTAAATATCTTCCATTGTGCTATTATCAATAGTACATAAACAGCAACCATTATTAATCCATATGTTGCAAATATTGTAGCAAATGTGGCCATTGCACCAGCTAATGCAACTGGACTTACGTCTGTTGTAGTATAATAGTATGAATAGTCCATATTTTTCCCCCCTTCCGTTTTCAATCCAGTTTTTCAAAACTAAATATTATAATATAACATTACCATGTTAAGATATTTTTTTCAACATCTTTTTTCAAAATTAGACATTTTATTTTTTATTCAGAAAAGTAACTCATTATTCCATTGTAAATTCCCCAAGCAAGTCTATCTTGATATTCATCTTGTTGCAAATTCTTTTCTTCTTCTGGATTTGATAGAAAGCCACATTCTACTATTGATATTGGTATTTCTACTTTTTTTACTATATATACATTATCAATTTGAAGAGGAACTCTTTTATTTTCCTTTTGCATTGCTTCATTTAAATTATTTTGTAAACAAGTAGCTAGTTTTTTGCTGTCTTCATTATTCTTTTTGTAAAATGTTTGCCACCCACTATATTGGCTTTGTGGAATTTTGTTTAGATGTACACTAACAAATATGTCTGCCGATGATGTATTTCCTATTTTTACTCTGTTTTTTATGTCTGAGATTTTCTTTTCTTTTAGTGTTTTTTTATCTATATCATAAATTGCATTTTCATCTGACCTTGTTAATATTACTTTTGCTCCACTTTGTTCTAATAAATTTTGTAGCTTTAATACTATTTTTAAATTTATATTTGATTCACTAATTCCATTACTACTTACAGCCCCGCCATCTTCTCCTCCGTGTCCAGCATCTAACACTATTGTTTTTGAAGTTACTGGCATCGACATTGTTTCGATTGTCTGTTTTTTTATAGAATTATTACTCATTTGAAACATAAATAGTCCAATTGGCAAAAATACTGCCGAAAATAAAAATATTACTCTTTTCTTATTTATTATAAACATAAAAAACCTCACATATTACAAGTTTTCATTGTAAATATATGAGATTTTTTCCTTTTTATTCATGATTATTTGATTATAAAAATAGAGCATATGTAAAATATGCCCTACTTTTTACGATTAATTTTCGTCTGATATTATTATATCGTCTTCTGCTATTCCTTCTGGTGTTCCTATTACAGTATTTTCGGATGTCATGTTATTTATTGCTTCTGTTACTACTGTTTCTGGGTTTTCTGGATTTATTTCAGGAGTTTCTTTTTTCTCTGTATTTATATGTACATTTTTGTATCTCTTCATTCCTGTTCCAGCTGGAATTAGTTTACCTATAATAACATTTTCTTTTAATCCTATTAATTCGTCTGTTCTTCCTTTTATAGCAGCTTCTGTTAATACTCTTGTTGTTTCTTGGAATGATGCTGCTGATAAGAAGCTCTCTGTTGCAAGTGATGCTTTTGTAATACCTAGTAATACTCTCTTGCCTGTTGCAGGTCTTAATCCTTGTGCTTCTACTTCTTTGTTCTTGTCTTCAAACTCATACATATCTACAAGTGATCCTGCAAACATATCTGTATCTCCATTATCTTCAACTCTAACCTTTTTAAGCATTTGTCTTCCAATAACTTCGATATGTTTGTCGTTTATATCAACACCTTGGTTTCTATAAACTTTTTGAACTTCTTGGATTAAGTATTCATATACACCTTCTGGTCCGTTAATAGCTAATACTTCTGCTGGGTTCTTAGAACCTTCTGTAATTTGATCTCCTGCTTCTAGGACATCTCCTTCTTTTACTTTTAGCTTAGAACCAAATGGTATTACATATGTTCTGCTATCATCTTTAGAAGTAATTATAACTTCTTTTCTCTTCTTTTCATCTACTTTGATTGATACAGTTCCTGCTATTTCTGTGATTATTGCAAGTCCCTTTGGTTTACGAGCTTCGAATAGCTCCTCAACTCTAGGAAGACCTTGTGTGATGTCGGCAACACCGGCAACACCACCAGAGTGTATAGTTCTCATTGTAAGCTGTGTACCAGGCTCACCTATTGATTGAGCTGCTATTATACCCACTGTATCTCCTATATCAACTTCTTTTCTGCTTGCTAGTCCCATACCATAGCATTTACAACAAACACCATGTTTTGTTCTACATCTAAATACACTTCTAACTGTAACTCTTGTTATTCCTGCAGCTACTATTTTGTCTGCTAAGTCTTCTGTAATAAGTGTATTTGTATCAACTATTACTTCCTTGGTTTTTGGATCTATTACATCATGTAATGGATATCTTCCAAGTAGTCTTTCTTGTATTTTTTCTATTATTTGATTTCCATCTTTTATATCAAATACTTCAACACCTTCTGTTGTTCCACAGTCATCTTCTCTTACGATAATATCTTGTGAAACATCAACAAGTCTTCTTGTTAAGTATCCAGAGTCTGCTGTTCTTAAAGCTGTATCTGAAAGTCCTTTACGAGCTCCATGGGCTGATATAAAGTACTCTAATGCGTCTAGTCCCTCTCTAAATGATGATTTGATTGGTATTTCGACTGTTTTACCTGTTGTACTTGCCATAAGTCCACGCATACCAGCAATTTGCTTTAACTGGTCTAAGTTACCTCTGGCTCCAGAGTCAGACATCATGAACATTGGGTTTTCTTTGTCAAAGTTTTTCTTCATTGCTTCTTTTACATCATCAGTTGCTTTTTCCCATATTTTAATTACTTGGCTATATCTTTCTTCGTCAGTAATTAAACCACGTTTATATTGTTTTAATACATTATCAACTTGTGCTTGAGAATCTGCAAGGATTGCTTTCTTCTCAGGTGGTACTTGAACATCTGCTACTGAAACTGTTACAGCTCCTAATGTAGAGTATTTGTAACCTGTTGCTTTGATGTAGTCTAGAAGTTCTGCTGTTCTATTTAGTCCATGTACACTGATACATTTTCCAATTATCTTTCCTAGATTTTTCTTTGATACAACAAATCCAATTTCATATTCGAATTCGTTTTCTGGATTGCTTCTATCTACAAATCCTAAATCTTGTGGAATTCCTGTATTGAATATTATTCTTCCTACTGTTGTTGCTATCTTTTTATGTACTTCTACACCATCAACAACTTTTGATCTTCTAACTAATATCTTTGAGTGCATTGTTATGTCGCCATTTGCAAGTGACATTATTGCTTCTTCTGGAGATGAGAAATATGTTCCTTCTCCTGGTTCTCCATCAACATCCATTGTTAAGTAGTAACTTCCTAAAATCATATCTTGTGTAGGTGTTGTTACTGGCTTACCATCTTGTGGTTTTAATAGGTTGTTTTCTGAAAGCATTAAATATCTTGCTTCTGCTTGTGCTTCTGGTGATAATGGTAAATGTATAGCCATCTGGTCACCGTCGAAGTCAGCGTTGAACGCTGTACAAACTAATGGGTGTAATTTTATTGCTCTACCTTCAACTAAAACTGGCTCAAATGCTTGTATACCTAATCTATGTAGTGTAGGTGCACGGTTTAGAAGAACCGGATGGTCTTTTATAACCTCATCTAATATATCCCATACTTCTGGACGTAATCTTTCTACCATTCTCTTTGCATTTTTAATATTGTGTGCTATTCCACGACCAACTAACTCTTTCATTACAAATGGTTTGAATAGCTCTACTGCCATTTCTTTTGGCACACCGCATTGATAGATTTTTAGCTCTGGTCCAACAACTATAACTGAACGTCCTGAATAGTCAACACGTTTTCCAAGTAAGTTTTGTCTAAATCTTCCTTGTTTTCCTTTAAGCATATCTGATAAAGATTTTAAAGGTCTGTTTCCAGCTCCTGTTACTGGTCTTCCACGTCTGCCATTATCTATTAAAGCATCTACTGATTCTTGAAGCATTCTCTTTTCGTTTCTAACTATTATTTCTGGTGCTCCAAGTTCTAGTAATCTCTTTAATCTGTTATTTCTGTTTATAACTCTTCTGTATAAATCATTTAAGTCTGATGTTGCAAATCTTCCACCATCTAATTGTACCATTGGTCTTAAATCTGGTGGTATAACTGGTACTACTTGCATTATCATCCATTCAGGTCTATTTCCTGATAATCTAAATGATTCTACTGTATCTAGTCTTTTTACTATTTTTGCCTTTTTTTGTTCGCTAGCTTTTTCTAGCTCTTTTTTCAATTTTTCTGATAATTTGTCTAAATCTATTTCTGATAGAAGTTTTCTTATTGGCTCTGCTCCCATCTCTGCTTTAAAAGAATCTCTTCCGAATTTTTCAACAGCTTCTGTATATTCTCTCTCATTTAATACTTGAGCTTTTGATAATGTTGAAGTTCCTTTGTCTGTTACGATGTATGAAGCAAAGTATATAACTTTTTCTAAAGCTTTTGGAGATACGTCTAACATTAAAGCAACTCTGCTTGGTATTCCTTTGAAATACCAAATGTGAGCTACTGGGGCAGCAAGCTCTATGTGCCCCATTCTCTCTCTTCTAACTTTAGCTTTTGTAACTTCAACCCCACATCTGTCACAAACTATTCCTTTATATCTTACCCTTTTATATTTACCACAATGACATTCCCAATCTTTTGTTGGACCAAATATTTTTTCACAAAATAGTCCATCTTTTTCTGGTTTTAGTGTTCTGTAGTTAATAGTTTCTGGTTTCTTAACTTCTCCATGTGACCATTCTCTTATTTGTTCATCAGATGCAATGCCAATTTTCATTTTATCAAAGTTTTCTAATTCATCCACTATTTTTGCCCCCTTGAATTATACTTTTTATTAATTTTCGTCATCAAATACGTCTTCATCGCTTAACATACTATCATCTTCTAATAGCATATCTTCGTTGATGTTATCCATATCATCATCATATAAAGCGTCATTTTCAGCTTCCTCTTCCTCTGTGTAGCCGTCAGAAAGTTCATCTTCATCAATTACACTATCTTCATTAAATGATTTGTTCTCTATGTTGCTGAAACTTACAGCATCTTCTATGTCTTCTTTTAATTGTATTTCTTTATCGTCTTGAGTATATAATTTAATGTCTAGTCCTAATGATTGAAGTTCTTTTACTAATACTTTAAATCCTTCTGGAACTCCTGGCTCTGGTACGTTTTCACCTTTAACTATTGCTTCATATGTTTTAACACGTCCTACGACATCGTCTGACTTAACTGTTAACATTTCTTGTAATGAGTATGCAGCACCATAAGCTTCTAATGCCCAAACTTCCATTTCTCCGAAACGTTGTCCACCAAATTGAGCTTTACCTCCTAGAGGTTGTTGTGTTACTAGTGAATATGGTCCTGTTGAACGAGCATGTATTTTATCATCTACTAAGTGATGTAGTTTCATCATGTACATTACACCAACTGTAATTGGTTTAATGAATTTCTCTCCAGTTCTACCATCATATAAGTCTGTTTTACCATCTCTACGTAGTCCTGCTTCTTCTAGTAGGTCTTCTATTTCATAGTCTTTTGCACCATCAAATACTGGTGTTGCAACCTTCCATCCTAATGCTCTTGCAGCCATTCCTAAATGCACTTCAAGAACCTGTCCTAAGTTCATACGAGAAGGTATACCCATTGGGTTTAGAACTATGTCTACTGGTGTTCCATCTGGTAAGAATGGCATATCTTCTTCTGGTAATATTCTTGAAATAACACCTTTGTTACCATGACGTCCAGCCATTTTATCTCCAACTGATATTTTTCTCTTTGTTGCTATATAACATCTAATTACTTGATTTACTCCAGGAGCTAGTTCTTCTGAATTTTCTCTTGTAAATACTTTAATATCTACTATTGTTCCAGCTTCTCCGTGTGGTACACGAAGTGATGTATCTCTAACTTCTCTAGATTTTTCTCCAAATATTGCACGAAGTAATCTTTCTTCTGCAGTTAATTCTGTTTCTCCTTTTGGAGTAACTTTACCAACTAAGATATCTCCAGGTCTTACTTCTGCACCTATTCTGATAATTCCATTTTCATCTAAGTCTTTTAATACGTCGTCTCCAACGTTTGGAATATCTCTTGTTATTTCCTCTGGTCCTAATTTTGTATCACGACATTCGCAATCGTATTCTTCTATATGAATAGATGTGTATACATCTTCTTTAACTAGTCTTTCAGAAATTAATACAGCATCCTCGTAGTTGTAACCTTCCCAAGTTGAGAAAGCTATAAGAACGTTTCTTCCAAGTGCCATTTCTCCATTTTGTGTAGAAGGTCCATCAGCTAGAATATCTCCGGCTTTTACTACTTCTCCTCTTTGAACAACTGGTCTTTGGTTGATACATGTTCCTCCGTTTGTTCTCTTGAATTTACGAAGTTTATATGTATCTAGTTCTTTCTTTTTATTTCTAACAATTATTTCATCTGCAGTAACTTTTTCTACTACACCATCGTTTATAGCTGTAACTGTTATTTCTGAATCTCTGGCAGCCTTGTATTCCATTCCTGTTCCTACGATAGGAGCTTCTGGAATAAGTAGTGGAACTGCTTGTCTTTGCATGTTTGATCCCATTAGAGAACGCTTAACGTCGTCATGCTCTAGGAAAGGAATCATCGCAGCTGCAACTGAAACTAATTGTTTTGGTGAAACATCCACGTAGTCAACTTCACTTGCGTCAACCTCTGTTATTTCTTCTTTATGTCTAACTTTTATTTTCTTATTTACAAATTTTCCATCTTTGTCGATTGGCTCTGAAGCTTGCGCGATAATATATTTATCTTCTTCATCAGCTGGCATATATTCTACTATGTCTGTTAATTTGCCTGTTTCTTTATCTACTTTTCTGTATGGTGTTTCAACAAAACCATATTCATCTATCATTGCGAATGATGAAAGCGCTGATATAAGTCCAATGTTTGGTCCTTCTGGTGATTCAACTGGACATAGTCTACCATAGTGAGTATAGTGAATATCACGAACTTCGAATCCAGCTCTTTCTCTTGAAAGACCACCAGGTCCTAATGCAGATATTCTTCTTTTATGTGTAAGCTCTGATAATGGGTTTGTTTGGTCCATGAATTGTGATAATTGAGAACTTCCAAAGAATTCTCTTATTGAAGAGCTTATAGGTTTTGTATTAATTAATGTTTGTGGAGTTACTGAGTCAAGGTCTTGGATTGTCATTCTTTCACGAACAACTCTCTCTAATCTTGTTAAACCAATTCTAAATTGATTTTGTAATAATTCTCCAACACATCTAATACGTCTATTTCCTAAGTGATCTATATCATCTACTTTTCCAATTCCATAGTCTAAGTTTAATAAATAGCTTATAGATGCTATCATATCCTCAGTTGTTATTGTTGAAGGTACTAGTTCACTCTTTCTTTCTTGTAATACATCATGTAATTTGTCTTCTGGAGTTGTATCTAATATTGATTTTAATACATTATAGTTAACTCCTTCGTTGAAGTGTAAGTCTTTTAAGTCTACATTTGGTAACATTTTATAAATGTTTACTACGCCATTTCCTATAACTCTTACTTTTTCGTCATTAACATTTACATCTACAATATTGATTCCAGAATCTTGTATTTCTTCTGCGATTTCTGCTGTGATTTTGTTTCCTTTTTCTACTAAAACTTCTCCAGTTTCAGGATTTACAATATCGTCATAAGCAACTTGTCCAGTGATTCTTGTTGCCAATTTTAGTTTTTTATTAAATTTGTATCTTCCTACTTTTGCTAGGTCATATCTTCTGTTATCGAAGAATAAACCATCGAATAAGTTTCTCGCAGCATCTGCTGTTGGAAGTTCCCCTGGTCTTAATTTTTTGTATATTTCTATTAATGCTTCTGATTGATTTTTGATTGGATCTTTTTCTAGTGTTGATTTAATTTTTGGATCATTAGCGAATAAATCCAATATTTGTTCATCAGTAACAAAACCTATACTTCTTAATAATGAAGTAACAGGTAATTTTCTTGTTCTATCTACTCTTACATAGAACACGTCATTTCCATCTGTTTCATATTCTAGCCATGCACCTCTTATTGGCATAACTGTTGATGTGTAAATTTTCTTTCCGATTTTGTCAAAATCTTGTGCATAATAGCAAGATGGAGAACGAACTAATTGGCTTACAATTACTCTCTCTGCACCATTGATAATAAATGTTGCACTGTCTGTCATTAGAGGGAAATCTCCTAAATAGATTTCTTGCTCTTTGATTTCGCCAGTTTCTTTGTTGATTAATCTTACTTTAACATGTAATCTTGAAGAATATGTAGCATCTCTCTCTTTTGCTTCTTCCATTGTGTACTTTGTTTTTTCTTCCATGTGGTAATCCAAGAATTCTAGAACTAGGTTTCCTGAATAGTCTACAATAGGAGATATGTCTTTTAAGACTTCTCCTAGACCTTCTTCTATAAACCAGTTGTAAGAATCTTTTTGTACTTGGATTAAGTTTGGCATCTCGATAAAATCACCTATTTTTGAAAAGGTTTTTCTTGTGCATTTTTCGTGTTTTACTTCCTTTAGATTCAAAGTCTTTCACCTCATATAAAAAATTAAAGCAGAATTAATATATATGATTTTCAAAAAAGTCCCTCTTATTTTTAACGCTTTGCAGATAATAAAACTCACTGCTCCCTTAAGTTCCTTTTTCCGTAAGCTTTTTAAAAATAATTCCTCTTTTTTGTAAATATTCATAGCAATAAAAAAGACAACAAAAATTCATTGGCAAATATTACTTGTTTTTTGCCAATTTCATCTTGCATTTATTTAACTTCTATTGATAATTAACGTTTTTATATTAACCACCCTTACTATCTCTATGGAGATTAATAATTTCTCATTTTGTTGATATTATGCCATAATATCAAATACTTTAATTATTATACACTTATAAGAGCACTTATGTCAATAGAAAAAGTAAATTTTTTTATATTTTTTCATAAAAATAACAGTACTAAAAATGTACTGTTATTTTATGTTCTTTAATTAACATTCTTTTTGTTAAATAATATTACTTTATTCGCTTTTAAACTCTCTTGTACATCTATCACTCTTTGATTTGATGAGCCTCTCCATTCCAATTTTGGATTATGAAGTTCGTCCACATATTGTCCATCAACTAAAACATCAATGTATTTTAAAGCATCTTTATCTTTTAAGTCTCTATCAAAAGTGAATCCTGACCAAACCCACAAGCTTTTATTTGGAAACTTCTCTTTAAAAGCTTTTGCAAGTTCCGTTGTTCCTCGAATATTTTTTGGATGCATTGGCTCTCCACCAAGTATTGATAGTCCTTCCACATAATCTTTGTCACACAATTTCAAAACCCTATTCACTGTGTCTTGCGTAAAGTCTTTTCCTCCTGTGAAATCATGTGTTTCTGGATTAAAACAATTTTTGCAATTAAAACTGCATCCCTGCATAAATATTGATACCCTAACTCCAGGTCCATCCGCTATGTCCATTTTTCTTATTTTGTTGTATTTCATCTAGCAATCCTTCCTTCTGCTTATAATTACTCATCATCTTTATTGTCTATATGTAAAACTCTTTCTTTTATTTCTTGTGTTCTTCCTTTATTCCAGAAATTGCTTCCTATGTATCCGCAAGTTCTTCTTGCTACGTTTAATGTAGAGTGATCTCTATTTCCGCAATTTGGGCAATACCATTCTAGATTGTCATCTATTTGTATTTCTCCGTCAAATCCACATTTTTGGCAATAGTCTGATTTTGTATTTAATTCTGCATACATTATGTTGTTATAAATGTATTTGATTACCTCTATTACTGCTTCTAAGTTATTTTGTAAGTTTGGAGTTTCAATATATGATATTGCTCCTCCTGGGCTTAATCTTTGGAATTCGCTTTCTAGTTTTAACTTAGAGAAAGCATCAATTTCTTCAAATACAGGAACATGGTAAGAATTTGTTATATACATTCTGTCTGTAATTCCTTCTATTTTTCCAAATCTCTTTTGTAGGCATTTTGCAAATTTATAAGTTGTTGATTCTATTGGTGTTCCATATACACTATAATCTATATCTTCTGCTATTTTCCACTCTTTGCATTTATCATTCATTTTTTGCATTATTTCTAATCCGAATTCTTCACCTTTGCCATGGTCTGTATGACTGTCTCCTGTCATGTATTTTACGCACTCATATAGTCCTGCATATCCAAGAGATATTGTAGAATACCCGCCATGTAATAATGGGTGAATGCTTGCTCCTTTTGGAAGTCTTGCTAACGCTCCATATCTCCATAATATAGGTGCTACATCGCTTGTTGCTTTTGATAATCTCTCATGTCTTAATTTTAGTGCTTTATGACATAACTCAAGCCTTTCTTCGAACACCTTCCAGAATTTATCTTTGTCTTGTCCTGATGATAGAGCAACATCAACTAAGTTGATAGTTACAACTCCTTGATTAAATCTTCCATAGTATTTAGGTTTGTTTGTCTCTGGGTCTACGTAAGGTGTTAGGAATGAACGGCATCCCATGCATGGATAGCATTGTCCGTTTCCATTTTTGTCTACTTTTAATTGTTTCATTATTTTTTCTGATATGTAATCCGGAACCATTCTCTTAGCAGTACATTTTGCTGCTAATTTTGTTAAGTACCAATATTTGCTGTTTTCGTGTATGTTGTCTTCTTCTAGCACATATAATAGTTTTGGGAAAGCAGGTGTTATATACACACCTTTTTCGTTTTTCATTCCTTGAATTCTTTGTTTAAGGAATTCTTCTATTATGGCTGCTAATTCCTCTTTGTATTCGTCTGTCTCTCCTAAATAGAAGCAAACACTTAAAAATGGAGATTGTCCGTTTGTTGTAGTCATTGAGTTTATTTGATATTGGAATGTTTGAACTCCATCTTCTATTTCCTTTTTCAGATCTTCCTTAGCAAATTTTTCACATTGTTCTTTAGGAAGTTTTCTATCTTGATATTTTTTCAAATATTTATTATAGCTATCTCTTACAAATGGGGCTAAATGTGTCATTGTAACTGTTGCTCCACCATATTGGCTTGAAGTAACTGCTGTGATTATTTGTGTAGCTATTGTCATTGCCGTTAAAAATCTGTGTGGTTTTTCTATCATTACACCATTTATATTTGTTCCATTTTGTAGCATATCTTCTAGATTGATCAAATCGCAATTGTGAAGTGCATTTTGTGCAAAATAATCAGCATCGTGAAAATGTATAATTCCCTCATCATGTGCTTTTACTACATCTTCTGGTAATAAAAATCTTCTTGTTATATCTGTGCTTGTTATTCCTGCTAAGTAATCTCTTTGTGTCGTTACAACTCTTGCATTTTTATTTGAATTCTCGTTGTTCCAGTATTCGCTTTCTCCCTCTATTAATTCTTTAATAGATTGGTCTGTAGTATTTGCTTTTCTTACTAATGCTCTTGTGTAACGGTATGTAATGTATGTCTTTGCTAAATTATATTTTCCAAAAGACATTAACTTTTCTTCTATTATATCTTGAATATCTTCTACTAATATTCTTGATTTTTTCAAATCTTCAACATAATCAATTATTTCTTGTATTTCTTTTTCGTTTGCTCTGTCTCTTCTTGAAACCTCCTCATTTGCTTTTTTGATAGCTGTCTTAATTTTTTCTGGATTATATTCTACTATATTCCCATCTCTCTTGATAACCTTCATGTTAATTCCTCCCCATTTTGTTTATTCTTATAACTTTATCACTACTGTTTTCTAGGCAAGGTAGTTATAGAGTTTCTTTTGTTATCGTGAATAGATATTACAACACAAGCAATATAATGTCAAAGATATATTTCTTATGTAATCAGGCAATGAAAACTTAGTAAAATCAACACTTTTAGGAATTGGAATTTTTTTGAAAATTCTGTCGTTTTATGTTCCTTTTTGTTTGGTTAAGTCTTCAATGCTTAGAGAATAGCCATTTATTCTTTAAAAATATTACGTAACCATTAGTAAATATTACAAAATTATTACAATTTGATAAAAAATGATTTTTCTGAAATTTATTATTTTTTGTTTCATGTTTCGTAACGCGTTTTTCCTTTCTTTTACTTGTGTTTGTATGTATTTGGTCATTTTCCCTTTGATATCTTTTTTCTGTTTTTTAGCATTTTTTCTCGTTTTTCAAAAAATCATTTTTTCATTTTTCTATTTTTACAAGCATAAGAAAATAGAAGATTCAAGTTAGAATCTTCTATCTATTTTTTACTTATTTTTTGTAACCTTTATTACTATTGCTAATCCAGCTATAAGTATCAATCCACATATTGTTCCTATTATGTAGTAAATTTTTGTTTGCCCAAAAGGTGTTAGGATAGTTACATCAGCTGTGTCTGTATCTACCTCTTTGGTTGGTTCATTAGGGTTTTGGTTACCTACTGTTGAGTACTCGATTTTTCTACCTATTTTGTTTTCGAAGTTTATTAACTCTGCCATGTTGTTATATGATAAATTGCTGTTTGCATTCACTCCTGACATTATACTTGATAAGGTTAGAGTTGTTGCAACTTGGCTTTGTTCTTCATTACATAATTTTGGTATTAATATCTTGCCATCGTCTCCACCAAAAGAGTGTTTTAATATTGTTTTATATGGTTTTATATTTTCTGATGTTACGTCGTTTCCATTTGCATCTTTGTATTGGACAACCTTATTTGTTACAATTTCGTTTTTGTTCACTGTTACCCAACCTGTGTTTTTACTGTCTGTGTATTGTAAGTTATTTGTTGATGCATTTCCTGAGCCTAATGAAGCTCCAACATAGTCTATGACATCAAATACTTTTGTAGTCACAACTTCTTCTTGTCCGTCTCTTTTACCTGTATAGTAGAATTTCTTACTTGCATAATCGGCTTCGCCTATGTTTTCTGCTGTCATCTTGTAATCAATTTGTATTGTTGCACCATGCATCAATCCTTCGTCCATTGTTAGTATTACTGCTTGATTTTGGGTAGGATTTCTTACTTCTGGTGTTTTCATTAAGTTATTGTCGTAACCTGTTGTATGTCCTTGTTTGTCAATCCAAATTACGTTTGTTGCTTTTCCAGATGTGTTAAATAATTCTTTTCCAGAAGATAGAGTTACTTTTACATTTGAAACTTCTTTTCTCATTGCTATTTGTTGTTTTGGTCTTTCTTGTAATCCTAAGTCAATGTTTTCCACTTCAAATCTTCTTCCCGAATCAGAATTTTCATCTGATGGGTCTCTTTCTATTTGTAGTACTTTCTTACCAGTAATTGCTCCTATTGCAAAGTCGCCATTTTTTAGTCTTTCTGCAAGTTCATTTGCTCTTGCAACATCTGTTTTTCCTGAATATTGACCATTTACATAGCTTCTTGTTCCTGGTGTTGTTTCGTCTCCCCAAATATCTCTTGCATCTGAATAATTTACATCTGTTGGCTCTATTAATGTTCCAATTTCTCTATCTGGATTGTTTACATCAAATCCTGAATTTACTTTGTCATAATTGTATGTGGTTGATTTGTAGTCCTGTCCATTTGGATAGATGAATTTTGCGTAATATTCTCCTGGTAAAAATGATGTTATTTGGTATTTTCCATTTTCATCTGTTGTTGTTTCTGCATCTACCCATGTTTTTGTATTTACGTCAAACCTTTTTGCCACATTATTTGTAGTTGCATCTATTAATTGTACCTTGATGTCTTTTATTCTATCTTCATTATCATCTTTTATTCCGTCTCCGACTGCTGTTTTTGCAGTATCATCCATTACAGTTCTCTTGTCTTTCCAAACTTCACCACTAATTGTTCTTAATCCTTCTAATTGGAATTTAATTGGTGGCGCTTCGTCTGCATCAGATTCGTATGTGTTTTTGTCATTAGGATCTGCATTTCCTGGGTTAGAGTCTACATCTACTTTTCCAGCTGGATCTCCGCCTTTGTACTCTGTATAACTATCTTTGTTGTCTTTGTTTGGAGAAGTTGCCTTGTCTGAATAGTATGTTGCATATCCTGTTATTTCTGCCACATTTGATTTTCCTAAATCATCACTGCCTTGGTCTAATATTATTTTTCCGTTTTCATCAACATCTACTTCAAATACTACATAAATTATTATGCTGTCATATGATGGAATTTTATTTCCAGATAAATCAAAGTACAACTTATTAAAGTTTGCTACTGTTTCTGTATGGTCGTTTTTGCTATTTTCAGAAGCAACTAAGTTAATTTTATTGTCTCCATCTTTTATATATGCTTCCTTATATTTTAATTCTTTTTCAAAGTAGTCTACTACCTCTTTAACTTCACAATCGATGTTGTCTGATAAATTCAATAGTTCAATTTTATATGTTACATTTGCTTTTAGTTTATCATCTGTATATTGATAATCAGATTCTTTTACTTCTCTTGTGTATGTTTGATTATAGTAACCATCTGCTATTTTAGCTGTTACAGTCCATATTTCTCTATTTTGATTTTGCATTTCTCTCTTATTATATTTATAAGTTTGAGAGTAGCCTTTTAATGATAATTCCGCTTCATACACATCTTTCATTAATGCTATTTTTACTTCTTCTCTCTTTGTTATACCAAAGTTGATGTTTTTAGTTGTTTTTTCAAAATATTGTATATCACTTTCGTTTCCATGTCCTCCTGTATATGCAGAGATTGTATAACATTTATCTTCTATGTATGTTGGTCCTTTTGTATTTATATCATTTTTGATTTCTGTTTCTCCAACTTTCATATTAGTTGTAATTGTCTCAAGCGCTTTATTTAAAGCATCTCTTTCTCCTTCTGACTCAGTTGCATTTGATGTCATAGGAGTGCTACTGTCTTCCCATGGAGTATATTTCGCATGTTGATAATTTTGTCCATTATATACATATTCTATATAATATTTTTGACCTTCTGGCACTTTGAATTGGTAATAACCATTTTCATCTGTTCTAGTGCTTATTGATGTAGAATCGCTATATTCTATATTCTCTCCGTCCTCTGTATGTAATGTTACAATCATTCCTTGTATAAACACCTCGTCATCATCTTTAATTCCATTTAATAATGAGTCTTTTCCATGTCTTATATCTTCCCATACATTTCCGCCAAGTTCGATATTTGCTCTATCATTGTTTATTTGTACAACAATATCTTTATTTTTGCTTAAACTTGCTTCTGAATAAGAATCTTGTCCCTCTGCATTTTTTAATCCTGATATGACTTTTACTTCTTTTGCTATATAGCTCCAAGAGTCTTTATCTGTAACTTTTGTTACTTGGATTTGTAATGTTCCTTCTAGCTTCTGATATTTATCAGGTGCTTGAATTTCCTCTATTTCTATTAAGTCTGTTCCGACTTCTTTTATTGCAACTTGTATTGGTGTTACAAATTTTCCTTCTGCATTTGTTGTATATGTTCCTTTATCTGTACCATTTACTTTTACACTAAATTGAGCTCCTGCTAATTTTGTACCGTTTTTTGAATCTATTTTATTTACATTCAAGTTGTATGAGCCTTCTTTTATAACTGCAGGGTCTTCTGCATTTACATTTATTTTTAGCGTAGCTTGGTCTAATTGTACACTTACTCCGTCTGATAGATTTTCTCCTGTTACAGATGTAACCTTAAATTCTCTAGTATTAGAGTCAACCGCTTTGTTTATTTTTATTGTAATTGGGTTATCTAATTTTTGGTATTTAGCATCAACAGAAGTTTCTGTCAATACCAAGGTATCTGTTCCTGCTGAGTTTATAGTTAATTCTATATTTAATTTGCCATTTGCATCTGTTGTAAATTTATCTGTTTTTTGTCCATTAACTGTTGTATATAATTTTTTGCCATTTAGTGTTGCTGTAAACTTTGCTCCTGCAACTGGTGACTTAAATTCAGAATCTATTTTACTTAAGCTCATTGTGTATTTTGATAATTTATATGTTGCAATATTTAAAGTTGCTGAACTTGAATCTTCTTTTGTTGTTACTGTCCCCTCAGCAGTTAGTAATGGTTGGTATACTCCTGTTATTAGAGTACCGTTATTTGTATAACTGTAATCCCCATAAAGTTTGTACAATTTTATATCTGAGTACGATTTGTATGTTGATTTTACTGTAATTTTAGTTATACTACCAAATCCATTTTTTTCTATATCTTTTACTACTATATAAAATTGACTTCCTGATGCTGGAATGTTTTTTCCTTGACTTCCATCAGCATAAATATAAGGATTTGTATCTTGTGTAACAGTTCCTTTATCTCCTTCTACTGTTATTCCAGATATTGTTCTCTCTGTATTATATTTTAATGTAAATGGCCCTAATTTATATGTATCATCCTTTCCGTCAATTTTCTCTATTTTTGCGTTATTAGAAGTAATTTCTGTTGGGATATTATTGGTTTCCATATTTGTTATTTTTTGAGCAGCTAGTTGAGCTTCTTTATATAAGTCGACCGCTTTTGTTACAGTTTGTAATCTTGTCCAGTCTCCCTTATGTATTCCTGCTCTTGCAACAACAAAATTTTGGAAATTCTCTGTTGTTCCATATGTAGATATTTCAGAAATCTTTGCTTTTTCTGCATCTGTTGGTTTTCCTTTTGCTATCTCACTCTTATCCTCGTTAGTAAGTTGAAGACTGTTATCGTATATGGACATCCATATTGCGACTTGCTTTTCTCTTGTAAAGTCATCCCACTTTACTTTTTCTCCTTGTTTAACATCTTTATACAGTATATATTTCCACATATTTGCCAACGCCGGAGTCATCTTGACATTATGACCATTATTAGCTTTATACCAATTATCATCGTGAAAATTTCCCGTATTATTGACTTGCGCTAAAGTATATCCTGCCGCATCTATACCTGGTGTTGATCTTGTAGGATCAATACAGAAGATTGGAACATTTATTATAATTGCCTTATACGAAGTTGTTCCTGCATTTCCACTACTGTACTGACTCTCAGCCCATTGCTCACCATTACTCTTTTTTATAATTTTACCTGCTGTGCTTGCATTCTTTTTAGAAGTTCTCATTACAGGCATTGTAAAGTTCCACTTTTTATAATATTGTGCTGGATTTGAGTTTGCTTTTCTGTCTCCGTCTTGTCCTGCACCCAAATAAAACGGTTCGTCACTTGAAAGTACAATATTTAAATCTGTCTTTTTCCCATTTTGAAAGTCTAAGAACTCTTCTAAGGAATAAGAAGTACATTTATATCCATGATATTCATATGCTTCTACTGCTTTTACCTTGTTGTTATGGATAATCGCTATTAGTAACATGATTATTAGTAGAATAATCTTGTTTATTTTCTTTTTCATGTTTTCCTCCTTTCTTTAGTTTTTTATTACATATTTTTTAATTGAGTAAATTCCTACAAATAATATTCCTAATACAGAAATTATTAATGTTGTATAAATTATTATTTGTCCAGTTCTTACTGTTATTACTACATTTGCACTTCCCAAGTCATTTTCTTTTTCGCTCTTATTTCCTGGTGTTGAGTTTTTATCTTGTAGTCCTAGTATGTTGTAGTCCTCTGCAATTTCTGCTGTATTTACAACTGTTCCTGTGTTTTCTCCTGTCATCTTTTTAGATAGTACTAAAGTAATTTCTTTGCTTTCTCCTGGATTAATTACTGTTTTTGATAATTCTTCACTATATATGTTTCCATCTTTTCCAATGTATGCATTTGGATTCAGCTCTGCACTAAATTTCAAATCATCTGGTATATAGTCGACTATCTTTTTAGCATATCCTGGTACATTTCCTTCGTTTTTAACTACTATTTTGTATTCTATTATTACTGTGCTTGATGCCATTTGCCTTGCTGCAATTTCTGTTTTTACTAGAGTTTTATCTTTGTTTTGATATTCGTTTATAGAAACTCCTGCATCATTGTTTACTGTTATTTTATTTATATACTTTTGCAAACTTAAATCAAATTCTGCAGCTCTGTATATACCAAGGTCTATGTTTTCTATGCTTGAATTTAGTATTTCAATTGTATCTGTTAAAGCAACTTTTGTATCAATTCCCTGATATACTATTGTAGAGTTTATAGCATCTGAGTTTACTTGCTCATCTACTCCATTCTTTTGATATTCTGTTACTGTATATACTTGTGTATTATATAAGAATGCTACTAAATACTCTCCTTTTTGAACTTTATCAAATGTATATCTTCCTATTGAATTTGTTATTGTTGTTAGTTCTAGCTTTCCTGTTTTCTTATTTATTAATAGTACTGTTATGCCAGATACTGTTTCTTCATTTGAATCGTATTTACCGTTTTTATTTGCGTCTATCCAGATTTTTCCTCTTATCTTATTTCCTTTGTCGTCTTCTCCTGGATCTACTATCTCATTATTTGATACAATTCCGTTTTCTTCATTGTTTGATATCTCGTTATTGCCTTCTATTGTGTTATTGTTGTCATCTTCATCATCCTTAATAGCTTTTATTATAAAAGTTATTGTAGGAGATTGTTTTGTACCCAATCCATAGTGTTCTGTTTTTAAATAGCTTGCTATTTGTTGTTCTTTGTCTGTTTGTTCTTGTGTTACTCTTAATGTAATTGTTATTATTGCTTTATCTTGTTCCGGTAATTCTGATACAATGTATTCAACTCTTTTTTCTGTTTCATTTTTTTGTGTTATATAACTCTCTGTTCCGTTAACTACGATGTTTCCAGATACAAATTCTGTTCCTTCTGGTATATTGTAAATTGTTGTTATATCATTAATTTTATCTTCGCCAGTATTTAATAGTTCAAATTGTGTTGTAATTAAATCATCTGTTTCTACATATATATCAGTTAAATTATTAGCTGTTATATCATATGAAATCTTTTTCGTTTCTACTAATATAACATTTGACGCATATTCTTGTCCGCCAATATTTGTTGTAGCTTGTATTTTCATAGTATCGCTTATTGCTTTTACTTGTGCAGATATAGTAATTTTAACTGCCTCGCTCTCGATTTTAGGTATCTTTATTTTTACTATGGTCTTATCTTCATTTACACTAATCTCTTGATTATAGTCTTTATCACTACCTGCTCCCAAATATTCCATTCCTGCTGGTAATTTATATTCAACTTCTATATTCTCAAGAGTTTCTCCTTTTAGGCTATTCATTGTCAAGCTTGTATATACCATATCTCCCACTGCAACTCTTTTATATGTATCTTCCATATACAGTGATAAAGCTATTGGAGAGTCCTGAATAGTAACTCTATATTCATTTGTTTTAATATATCCATCATATTGTTTTGCTTTTACTCGTGCATTTATTAGAGTTTCTCCACTTTCAGCTAACCACAATCCAATCGTAACCTTTCTAGTTTCTCCTGGTTGAATGTCATTTGTCTGTGCGGTAACAACACCATTCTTGCAAGTTATTGAATCTACAGTATCTTCATATATCATATGCTCTGGTAAAGGTATTTCTACACTAACATTTTCTAAAACTTGACTTCCTGTATTTTTTATTTCTGTGTACATTGTTACTCTTTTACCATATGTTACTGTTCCATTGTTTTCGAAATCATATGTATATAGTCTAGCTTCTATTGATGGTCCGTCTTCTGCTTTTAATGTAATTTCTGGTGAAACCTTTGTTTCTGCAACAGTTCCTGTTTCTGAATTATTATTTAAATATACCATGTAGTTTGATTTAATTTGGTCTTTGTAATTTACTTCTGCTGGTATGTTCAAAGAATAACTCCATGAAACATCTTTGTGAGAAACCATTTCGTTGTCTAATACTATTAAATAAGATTTTGCTGCACTGTAGTTTGCAACTGCTGTCGACCAACCATTGCTTACTTTGTTTAAGTCACTGTCTGCTGAATCACTTTCTGAATAGTATATAGTATACGAACTTGCTCCATTTAGGGTAATTGCTCCATTTAGGGTAGTATTAATTGTATTACCCATTAATGAGCTATCTGTGTAATTTGCTGATTTTGTATTTGGAATTCTTCCTAATATTTTTACTTCTGAAACTCCATTTTCATAGTTGTTTATTATTCTTCCATTTACATTTGCTGTTCTTGCATTTTTAAACGCATCTAATTTTCCTACTGTTGTTTCTTCATTTACTAGTGAGATTTTTGCACCATCTTCTGAATATGCGCTTATTTCATTTATTGCTACAATTCCCTTTGGTGCTACTACATTTAATGTTGTTGATACTCTGTTTGTTGTTCCTGCATCATTTTCATTTGTGTATTCCATTGCTAGTACATCTTGTTTTGATGCTATTGTTTTATCTGCATCTATGTCTGCATATATCACAACGCTTGTTCCTTTTGATGCTTGGTCATTGTATTTTGTTTGTTCTCCTTGGAAAGGAATTCTTATAACTTTGCTTCCTCCAACATTTTCTACCTGAGCTTCTCCCATTTGTAATTCTTCGTTGTATAATGGTTTTACAGATTTTATTCTTATGTCTGTTATGTATGATGGAAAAGATATTTTTATCTCTGGATTTTTGTATAACAAATCTTTCTCAGACATTGTTTTTAATATAGCTGTTATGCCTACATTTTCATTTGTTATTACAGTAGATATATTTGAGTCTATTGATATTTCTGCATTTGATGTTGGTTCTACTAGTTCTACAAAGTTCTCTTTTTCTATCTTTCCAACTTCATTTTCTCCTAAGAAAGTTTTGGTTGTTGTAAATGTTCTTAATGCTTTTAAAGTTTTTATTACGTCTGTGCTATATTCTGCTTCTTTGTTTATTGCTTTTTCTATATTTATTCTTAATTTTCCTTCTGCTACTGGTTTTGTTGTTTCTATTGTAATGCTGTTTGCGCCCTTTGTTGAAAGGTCTAATACTATATTTCCGTCCCCGTCAGGTGTTAGAGTTTTATCAGCTGTTTCTATAACGGCTTCATTTGCTATAATTTTTATTACACCATCTGTTCCAAATATTCTTTGGAAGTCAGTTTGTGATATTTTTACATTTTTAACATATAGATTATTTGCTGTTGTTGCGATTGTGCTTGCTTTTTCATCTATAAACGTGTCACTATCTACAGTTATTGTAAGTTTGTCCATTAAATCTGCATAACCTACTTCTATACTGTATTCCTCGTTTATTCTTGATTCTCTTTTGTTTTCTTCTTCTGTTGTTTTGTTTAGATACATGTATCCTTTTCCAATTGTTGATTCTTTTATTGTTTTTTCAAAGTCAATAAATTCTCCTAATTTACCGCTCATTGTTTGATCTATGCTTGCTGTCGTCTCTTTTGTTACTTCTGTGTCTGCATAAGCCACACATTTGTAGTTTGCTGTTGATTGAACTTGCTCTGTATTTGCTCTTGTATGCTCATATACATTAGCCGAATAAATGTAGTTTATTGCATATTCGTCTGAGTTTTCTTTATTCCAAGCAACTTCTCCTGCTTCATTTTCTACGTTTGTCATTGTTATTGTTAGTAATGAATTTTCTTTGTCATAACTATAATTTGCTTCTGTAAATTCTTTTCCTGTATTCTCTCCATTTGTTGCACTTGTGCTATTTGCATATACTTTTACTTTTTCTGGTTTTTCTTCTCCTATTGATGGCACTGTTATTTTTATTTCTGTCGTTTTTATTGGTAATATGTTTTGTTTTATGTTTGTTTTAACTTTTGTCTGTAATAAAAGTCCCTTTTGTTGATCTATGCTGTAAGGAATGTATTTTGTTATTCCATATCCTAGTTCTAGTTCTGGTTCTGTGTGCCATTGTGTATGTATAACAATTGTTTTTGATATTATTTTTTGTTTTATGTTTGAGTTTGTATAGCTTCCTGTTACTTTTACTGTATTATCTTGGTTAAATTCATTTATTTTTATTTTGTTGTCATTGTTTTTTGTGGAAATATTTAAAACAATTTCTGTTTCGCCTGGTGCTACAATTTTGTTTAATACTACAGCTTTTTTGTCTTGGTTGATTGTTTGTATTTTACCAGCATTACTTTCATCATCTGCTATTTCAAAATTGCATGCTGAAAAGTCTATCGTTGTATTTTCAAGATAGCCCACTTCTTTTACTCTTACCTTAACGTACACCTTCTTCTCTTCTTCTTGCTGAATATCTATAACCTTTGTGTGTGTTCCGCCCTTGTAGTAAACATCTATTTCGACATTGTCGTTATTGGTGGTTACTCCTTGGTTTTCTAGTTCACTTGCTGTTTTGAATTCATCTTTGGCATAGCTTATTACTGGGCTTGCCACTGTTAGCAATAGCATTAGTGCTAGAATTGATGAAATTATTTTAGTTATTCTTGTTTGCATAGTTTAACCCCCAGAATATTTATTATATTTACTTTATTATCACTCATTTTTAAAGGTTTTTCAATGGTAATACTTACCTAGAAAAAGCACGTTATTTTGCTACAATTACGGATATTGCTTTTCTTAGGGTTTATTAAATTTCTATTACATTTTTTGCTTTATTTTTACTCTTTTTTATAGTTTTAATTTTACCCATAATATGGTATTTTTCGTCCTTCCCTAGGTTTTTCTCGTTTTTGCACTTTCGGTTTAATTTTTATAAAATCTTCCAATCCCTATATTTCCCTAATGTTTTCCACTTTTTTGTCACATTTTGTGGATTCTTGGCATAATAAAAAAAACAACTTACTAGATTTCTCTAATAAGCTGTTTTTATTTATCCGTTTAAGATAGATTTTATTCTTTTTTTGTTATTTTTCTTACTACGAGTATTCCTGCTATTAATATGATTACTATTCCTATTCCTAATACGTAGTAAATGTATTTTTGTCCATATGGTGGCATTATTGTCACTTGTTGTGAACTATCTGCATCTATCTCTGTTGGTTCTTTTGTAGGATCTTGATTTCCTACTACTGAGTATGCCATTCTTCTTCCTGCTGTGTTTTTAACTTTTACAAGCTCTGTTAAGTTATTATATGACTTATCATCACTAGTACTATCTGCAGAAATTGTTTGTGTTAATACTAAAGTTTTGGCAACTACTGATTTACTGTTGTTAATTACATTTACAGCATTGAATGGATCGTTCTTTACTGTATCTGCTATTTTATTTGCTACATTGTTTTGGTCTGATATGATTGGAACTAGGTCTTTGCTTAATGAGTCTGTTGTTAATATTGTTGTATACTTTTTAGCATTGTCTAGTATATCTCCACTTATCAATCCGTTTGAAGCCAAATCATTTGCTGATACTACATTCCATCCTTCATTTTCAGATGCTACAAATTTTATGTTGTTTCTTGTTGTATGTTCATCATCATCTGATTGATATCCTACATAGTCTACCATTGTCATTGGGTTTGTTTTTACTATTGTATTGTCTTTGTCGTTTGGTATTTGCCCTTTGTAGTAGAATCCATTTGTGTTGTAATCTACTTCACCAACGTTTGCGACTGAGATTAAGTATGTTATTTTTATTTGTGCTCCATGTATTTGCTCTTCGTCCATTGTTAGTTGTACACTACCTTTTCCTCCTGGTTCTCTAACTGCTGGTTCTTTCATTGTTTTGTTTATGTAGTTATCTTTTTCTGTATAAGTATTGTTTTGATCTTGTTTATGAGCTTTATGGTCTACCCATAGAACGTTTGAAGCTTTTCCTGTTGCATCAAATAGTATTGAATTGTTGCTTAGTCTTACTTCTGCGTGTTGTACTTGTTTTGTTACTTTTAATTGTGCTTTTGGTCTTTCTTGTAATCCTAAGTTTATTCCTTCAATATTATAGTATCCTGATTGATTGTAATTGCTTGATCCTCTATTGTTTGAACCACTTGCTGATGTATCACTTACTGTTCTATCATATTCTATTTCTACATTTATTTTTGCAGATTTAGCTATCATGTATGTATCTTGTGTTGTGTTATATAATTTTTGAGATAGAGCATTTGTCACTTCATCTTTTCCACTATATTTATTTACATAGTTTCTTGTTCCTTGAGTTGATTCATTTCCCATTATATCTCTTGCATATGAGTAATTTGCGTCTTTGTCAGATTCTAGTTGTCCTAATGCTATCCAGTAACTGTCGTCATCTGGGTTGCTTTCGTTGTAGTCTGAACGATATATTGTTGACTTGTAATCTTGTCCATTGTATTTTATATATCCATTATCTGCTTGGTCTGCATTTCCATAAGTGAATACTACATAGTATTCTCCTGGTACATATCCTTTGAAAGAGTATTTACCATTTGAATCTGTTTTTGTTGTTGCTTCTTGCCATTTTGAACCATCAAATATTTGCGCTGTTCCTTTTTTGTTTGCATCATATAATGTAACTCTTGCATTTGGTATTGCTGGTTCTCCATTATCTTTCTTTCCATTTCCTTGTATTGTATTTTCTACTGTTTCTGTTCTTAAGTCTTCCCATACAAGTCCTTCCATGGTTCTTGATTCTGAAGAAATTATAATTCTGATATATGGAGCTGTATCTGTATCGTTTTCTAGTTTTTCTTTTACTATACTTCCGTCGTGTTTAAATGCTCTGTCTTCATTTCCTAATACAACGTTTCCTGGTTTAGAGTTTGTATCTATTATACCAGCTTCATCTCCTTGTGTTGGTGAACCTGATGTATAATCTGTTCCTCTATATTCTCCGTTTGGAGGTGTTACACCTTTTCCATAGTATGTTTTATAACCATTGATTTCTGCTACGTTTTCTTTTCCTTCTGAATTCTCATCTAGTATTATTTTTCCATTGTCTTTGTTTACTCTGAATGTTATGAATACATATATTTCATTGTTCATATCTGAATCTGATAATATGTTTTCCATTCCTGTTATATAAACTTTTTTGAATCCTTCTGGAACGTCTTTTCCGTTTTCAGAATCTGGATATATACTTGTATCACTTAGTCTTGCATCTTGTATTTTTGTTGAGTCATATTCTCCAATATATGCTCCTGTTACTGTATAGTCTTGATCATAGTAATCAACTACCTCTGTTACTCTTGTTGCAATTTGTGATGATAGATTTGCAATCGCTAATCTATATGTTACATATACTTGTAATGTTTGGTCCTCTGAACCTGTATATTCATAGTCTTCTTTATATAGCTCTCTTGTATAGTTTACTCCATAATATGCATCTTCAAGTCTTGTTTCTATTGTCCAACATCTTCCATTGTTTTGTAGCTCTTGTCTCTTATTGTATTTGTATGTTTCTGTTTTTCCGTTTATTGTTTGTGTTACATTGTAGATGTCTTTAGCTATTGCTAAGTCTACTGTTTGTCTTAATGTGTAGCCTTGATTTATTTTTAATACATTGTATTCTCCTGAATATACTGATGTATATTCTACAATTAGTTTACCTGAGCTATCTTTTGCAAGATTTCCTCTGTTTGCATGGTTTATTTCGTTTGCTAATACAAATTTGCTATTTACTGGATAGTATTGAATATTTCTATTTTCTACTGTGTCCATTGTGTAAGAAGATATCATACAGTCTTGTACGAATTTGTTATTTTTTCCTTTTTCTGTTGGATTTCCGAATTCATCTATTAATCCTTCATCTTCTAATTCTTTTCTTGTATATACTTCTTGATAACTTCCGTCACTAGATTTGTAGTTGTTTGGTGTTGAACGTATTTCTGTGAATTTAGCATTAAATGCTTTTCTTTCTGATACGTTATCTAATCCCTTTGAGTCATCAGATGTATGTGTTGCTTTATGAACTGTTGGTTCATAATATTGTCCATTATATACAAATTCCACAAAATATTTATTAAATGGATTTAAGTCTGTAAATAGGTATTCTCCTTTTTCGTCAGTATATGTTTCTCCGTATACTGTTTCTTTTCCATTAGGATCTTTTTGATGTAATATTACTTTTATTCCAGACATTAGTTTCTCGCCATCGCTATATTTACCATCTAGCTTTGTCTCTTTACCAACTCTTTCGTCACACCAAACTTTTCCGCCTAATTTCATTGTAATGTCTATTTCTTGCTCTTTTGTTGTTTTTACTGTTGCTGTTGCTTTTTCTACTCTTACGCTTATCAATTCTGTTAATGGCTGTCCATCTCCAAGAACTTTTCTTGTTGATTTTCCGTCAGCTGAAAGCATGTCTACATATGGTTGAGAAAGGAATGCTTTTACAGTCATCGATTTTCTTTCTGAAGTACTACTTGTTTCAATAGGTGTACTTGTTGATATTATTCTATCATTATGTGCATTTTTCTTTACCTCATATGTACTAACTTTTCTATAATATGTTCCTTCTACTTTTATTTCTCTTTCTATTGGTTCTCCATGTCCTATGTATGCATATGTTACACCTTTTGCTCTTAGCTCATAGAAGTCTGCTTGACAGTTTTTGATATATTCAAAGTTTGCTCCCAATCCTAATTTTGTAGGATATTCTGCTTTTTTAGCATTTACTACAATATAGAAGTTTTGACTTCTACCTGGGAATTTTTCTCCATTTGAATATGTTTTTCCATCTACTACTATGCTAAAGTCGTTGTTTTTGTAGTGTAATTCTTTTCCTGTATTTGTTGTTACTATTAAATCAGTCATGTTTGAGAAACTTGCAGATGATTTTACAGGATAATTTTTATTTTCATATGCTTTTGCAGACATATAATTGATATCTATTGGTCCTACTATAAATTCATCTTTATTTCTATCACTATCATTTCTGTTTACAAATACTTGTGCATTTGCTGTATCTATACTTGCTTGGTATCCGTTTTTCTCAATATCTTTTATGAATTTAGTATAAGCTAGAGCTTCTCCGTAAAGATATTTTCCATTAACTGATACGTTGTTTCCTAGATTGTCTGGTCCTTGTATTGTGCCTCTTCTATCATTTTGCATCCAATATGCTGTTTGAATATCTTCTGGTGTGTAACCAAACTCAGCTCCGCAAAGTATGTATGCATTTTCATCATTTTTAGCTGTTTTCTTTGCGCTTCTTGAATACCCTGGATTACCATTTTCGTCTTCCATAACTCCGACTCTTGCTTGGTCATCATTAAATACTATGTTCTCTGGGTCAACTTCTCCATTACTGAACTTGGTATTACTTATTTTATTATCACCTTTTAATTTTGCTACTATGTTTGCACAAACTTGTTTTATTGTTGAGTTTGTAGCCTCACTAACATATTTTTTTGCAAGTCCTGCATATGTACTACTAGCATTATATGTTGCACATAATACATATTCATCTTCATTTAATCCTGTTGTATCAAATTCTGTAGGATGTGGCCCGTTTGATATTCCGGTAGTTATTCTTTCATATGTTTCATATTTGAACATTCCTTCTACTCTTGTTGACACCAATCTATCTGTACTTTGTGATGGATATGCAGCATTAAATTGGTAATTTATGTCTTGTAACATATTTGATTTAAGTTCATATACTTTTAGTAGTTTTACTGCTCCGGTTGTTCCTTTAAAATCACTTGCTTGAAGATAATGTTTAGAACTATCATATTGACCTGTTCTTAACATTGTTCCTCTATCAGCACAGAATATCCAATGTCCTTCACTATAAATTGGAACTATACCAGTTACCATGCTATGTCCTAGTTTTCCGCTTGCTGCTGATATATTGCTTGATGTTGGAATCCAGTTTGCTGCTTTTGAAACTGTTATTGAAGCCATTAATAAAATAGTTAGTATTGTTAGTGTTTTTGTAATTCTGGTTATTTTGCTTTTTAGTTTATTCATTTTTTACCTCCCCTCCTATTTTATAACTCTTTTTTTGATTATATATGTTCCAACTCCTATAATAGCAATTATTGTTATTATTAGAGTAGTATAAATAACTGCTTCACCTGTTTTTACTCCAGTTAATACATTTGCTATTGAGTAATCATCTTCATTTGTTGATTGATTTCCTGGTGTTGAGTCCATGTCGTTTATACCATAATCATTTGATGCTTCATATATTTCTGCTTTGTTTGTTATTAGTCCAAAGCTTTCTTTTGTCATATTTTTTGTTAATACTAATTTAACTTCTTTGCTTTCTCCTGGATTGATTATTGTGTTTGCTAATGCTATGTTGTATATTGTTCCGTCTTTTCCCTCATACCAGTCTTGGTTTAGCTCAGTGCTAAATTTCATTTCACTTGGTAAGTAGTCTGCAATCTTTTTAACATAACCAGGGATTGCTCCTTCGTTTGTAACTATAATTTTGTATTCTACTACCATTGTCGATGAGTCTGCATATTTTGATTCAAAGTCTATTTTTGCAAAGTTCTTATTGTATTCATGCTCTGTTGTTGCTTTGCTTGTGTTTACTGTTATGCTTCCTACTATTTTATCTAGTTTCAAATCAAATTTTGGGTCTTCTACTATTCCTAGGTCGATGTCAAATTTGTTTTCATCTTGTACTGTTATTTCTTCTGTAACAGCAGCCGTTATTTGTTTTCCTTCATATACTATAAGTTTGTCTATTGCATCTGAATTTAATGTTTCATCAGCACCTTCAACTTGGTATTTTGTAGCACTATAATTTGCTGAGTCATATAAGAATATTACTGTGTATTTTCCTGGTGCAATATTATCAAATGCATATGTTCCATTTGCATCTGTTACCACTTGAGTGTTCATTTCTCCTGTTGCGTTGTTTAATAGTCCGACTGTAACTCCTGCAACTTTAGTTTCTTCTACTTCTCTAATACCATTTTTGTTTGCGTCTATCCAAACTGTTCCTACTATTTTTTGTGTTTTTACTACTGGTTCATCTTCTTTTCCTGGAACATATTTCTTTATTGTGTTCTTCATTTCATTTACTTGTATTGTTCCGATTTCATTTTGACTAACACTCGCTTTGTTTGTTATTTCTGTATCTTCCTCTACCATGTTAGCTAAAACATTTACTTCTACTATGACTGTTTTTTCTGGTTCTATTGTAAGAATTCTCACATATGGATTGCCATTTTCGTCTGTTCCATTTATTGTTTCTGTTGTTCCATCTGGATATGTTACTTTTATTCCAGTATAAACTAGTTGCTCTGGTAGGTAGTCTGTTAACTCTACTCCTGTTACATCTATATTTGATGTATTTTTAATTTCAAATTTATATGCAAATTCTTCTGTTGTTTGTATTGCTATACTACTTGGTATATTTGCAGTTTGAACAACTTTTAGTGCTGGTTTTCCTATTTTAATGTTAAGAGTGTTTGAATCCTCTTGAATTCCATCTGCTTTTACTGTTGCTGTTAAAGATATTTCTTTGGTTGTAACATCTTTGTCTTTTATTTCTGTTGTGAATGTTAATATAAATCCTCTAACTTCTGTGTCTGCAACGTTGCCTAAGTCAATAGTTAATTTATTGTTTTTGTTTGTTATTTGACTTGTAATATCTTCATCTTGGTCGTTTGTTATTTGTTGTAATGTTAATTCTTTTGGAAGATTAATTTCTATTTTTGTATTTTTTCTTTCTGCATCATCTGTTGCATTTACATATAATCCTACAAAATATTGTTGTTTTTCTCTTACATCTGTTTTGTTTGCTATTATTCTAGCTTCAAAATATTTTGCTGTAAGTTTTACATTTAATGTATTTGTTGTTGCAGTTTGATCTCCTTTATATGTAATTATTCCTGTAACAGCAATATCTTCCTCTTGTGATGTTGCTTTGCTTAATAACCAAACTTCTTTTTCAATCTTTGATTTTGCTTTTATTTCTTCTAGATTAATTGTTATAAATCTTTCTATTGAGTCTTCTTTTTCTACTATTTCTGTTGCGAATACTTCTCTGTATCCTCTTGAAGATTCCGCATCTGGTTCTACATATGAAATATTATCTGATGTAACAGGTATTCTTAATACTGCATCTGTTGCGTCTTCTGTTCCACTATTTGAAATTGTAAATTTGTATTTTAACAATGAACCACTTGGAAGTGTTGTTCCATTTGCATTTTCTGAGCTTACACTTGCGTCTAGTTTTGGTGCTGTGCCTGTTGTAAGTCCAATTTTGCTTGCAAATGCTTTGTCTTCTATTGTTCCATCTGGTTTATTATTTTTAAAGAACATTGTGTATGTTTCATATGCTGATTTGTTATGTTCTAAATTTGCTGGAATGTTTGCTTTGTATGAGAACGCGAATGTATCTCCTACATTCATTGTTCCATTTATTACTATCATATATGATTTTACATTTGCATAGTTTGCTATGCTTGTTGTCCATCCATTTGATGTATTATTTAAGTCTTTTGTTGCTTCTCCATTTTCTGAATAATATACTGTAACTCTTGAAGAGTCTATGTTTGAAACTGTAATTGCTGATGTTAAGTTAAGATCCATATTTGATCCTAAGTCTTGCATTGTTGTAACATCTTTATTTCCTGCAAAAGGTGTTCTTCCTAATACAACAACTTCGTCCAATGTGTTTTGGTAGTTGTTTATTATATTCATTGAATATGTTACTTCTTTTGCATCTGCATTTGTTGGAATTAATGCTTCTTTTCCTTCTCCCGAAATTGCTATTAATTCGTTTTCGTTATCATATCCTTTTACTGAATTTGTAGTTACAATTCCTGTTGGAGCAACATATTGTAATTCTGTACTTGCTTGTGTTGTTGTGTCATTGTTTTCTACTGTAAGATTTACTTGTGTATTTGTTGTTGGTGTCATTCTATTTAGTGTTATATCTGTGTTTATTTTGATTGTTGCGCCTTGTGCTGCAACGTTGTTATATTTCGTTTGTTGTCCATCAACAATAACTACTATTGTTTTTGTTCCGTTTTCATTGTTTTGTACATATTTGTTGTTTATTGAAAGTTCTTCATCAAAATACATATCACAAGATTTTATATCTATTGCTTCGATGTTTGTTGGTAAATCTATTTTTATAACTGGATTGTTAAACATTACATCATCTATTGTATCATTTTCTAATGTTACACTGAATTCTACATTTTCATTTTTTAGTATTGTTGATAATGAATTTTTATTTAATGTAATATTAGCTTTTTGTGTAGGTTCTTCTAGTTGCCATTCTGCTGTTTGGCTAGCATCTCCTATTCCGTTAATTGTCTCTGTAATGCTTGTGCTTAATTTCTTAAATGCATTTATTTGGCTTGATGTAAAGCTTGCATTTTTCTTTATTGCTTTTTTTGCAATTATTGATATATTTCCCTCTGTTACTGGTTTGCTTGTTCTTATAGTTACTTGGCTTACTGCTTGATTTGATATATCAACTCCATAATAAGATCCTTCATTTTCTAGTGTTGATTCTTTGTTTATTGTTGCTATTTCTGTGTCTCCATTTAATATTGCTATTGTTCCATCTTCTCCAAGTATTTTTAAGAACTCGTCTTTTAATACTTTTATTGATACGTTATATGCATTATCTGATATAGCAACTTCATTGTTATCTGTTAGGAATTTGTCTTGTCCTTGTTTTATTTCTATTGAATCTGCTATTCCTGCATATGGTATGCTTGTTGTATATTTTGCAAAATATGATGTTTCTCTTTTGTTTTCTTCTGCTGTTGTTAAGTTGTTGTACATATATCCTTTATTAAGTGAAGCGCCTATTGCGTTGTTTTCTATTTTTACAAGACTTCCTTCTGTTCCTATGTATTCTCTTGATCCATTGTATCTTGCTGTAAGTCCTGTTATTCCTTCTTTACCATGATATAAACTTATGCTTGAGTTTGCTGAGTATGTCACTTCTGTTTTTGTATTCTCAACTGCATTTAGAACTTCCTCTGAATAAATGTATGTTACATAGTATTCATCTAATGTTCCAATTTTGAAACTTATAAGTTCGTTTTCATCTGGCAAATTTTCAACTTTTACTGTTACTTTTTCTGTTGCTTTGTCATAGTTGTAATTTGCTGATGTGAATTTTAATCCATTTACATCTCCATTTGTACAAGCTGTTCCCTTTGCCATTACTATTACTTCTTCTGGAAGTTCATTGTTAATTTTCTTAGCATCGATTTCTATGATTGTTTCTTTTATTGGTAATTTTCCATTTTCTACACCTGATGTTATTTTACCTTGTACGATTAATTTATTTGTGCCATTTACTCTGTATGGAACAAATGCCATTGGTTGATATCTTAATACTGCTTTTGCCTCTTCGTACATATTCCAGTTTGCATGTAATGTAATTTCCTTAGAGATTGCTTCTTCGTTTCCTTTTGCGTTTACATATGTAGCTGTTAATTTTATTTGATTGTCTTTCATAAACTCGTTTTGTTTAACTTTTTCGCTTTGTACCGCTTTAATGTTTAACGATTTTACAACTTCCTCACCATTGTTTATTTGATTAAATTTTATTGTTTTTTCTTCTGCATTGAATTCTTGTACCACTTCTTGGTTTGTTCCGTCATCAGAAATTGCAAAGTTTGCAGAACTAAAATCTACAACTGCATCTTTCAGATATCCTGAATTTTTAACTTTTAAACTTACGTTTAATTTAGTTTCTTCTGACGCAATATCCAAATTACCGGTATGTTTTCCGCCATCATAATAAACATCAAACTCTACATTTGCGTTGTTAGTTGATGTTTTTTGGCTTTCAATTTCCTGGTCTGTTAAAAAATTATCTGCTGCGTAACTTATCACTGCTGCTGAATTTGCATATAGTAGCGTGATTGCTAATAATGCGGCAATTATTTTGGTTATTTTTTGTTGCATAGTGTGCTCCTCCTTTAATTTTTCACTCATACCTCTATTATACGCTATTTTCGGGTATTTTTCAATGCTTTTTTACAATTACGTTCACTATTTTTAGTTATTTCATTATTGCATTTTTTATTATCTTTTTCAATAGATGTTTTTTTGCTTTTTTAAAATCGTCGTAACCACTCCTGCGGAAGGCGTTTCTTGGCCTTTTATTAAGTTTTTATTACATTTTTTATTCTAATATATTTATATAGTTTATACTTTTATTTTTTCCATTTTTTGTTTATATTTGTTTTTTCCCTGTTTTATGCATATTTCAGGTTTTGCTCTTTATTTTATGTCATCTCATTTTTTATTTATCATATTTACAAATTTTGCTAAAAGCACTATTTCCCTAAGTTTTTCTGTTTTTGGAATATTTTTTCTTTTTTTGAGTATACTTATAATAAATTTGCAGTTATGTATTGACATTATATATTTTATGCTGTATACTAGTATAAGTTATTACATATCGCGGGGTGGAGCAGTTGGCAGCTCGTTGGGCTCATAACCCAAAGGTCGCAAGTTCGAGTCTTGCCCCCGCAACCAAGACGAACATAAAAGAACTATTACCTATTTTCAAGGTGGTTTCATTTTATGTACAACAAGAAAGCAAGGTTGAAATATACCTTGCTTTTTTTGCATATAAATAACACACAGCCCCATAAAGGAGCTGTGTGTTGTGTCGACTTATTCGTCGAAGTACTAAACACACCTGATTGTCAATCTTTTAAGCATTTGTTATACTCTTATCATCGTTTTTATATTTTCATATTTGCTATCGCCTATTTCAATATGACTATTTGTCTTTTTTACTATCTTTCAGTGGTACTACTTTCAAAGTATACCCCATTGAATACAATAGTTTCATAAGTGTTGATACCCTTGGCGAATTTACGTTTTTTTCTATTCTAGCTATTATTGGCTGTTTTATTCCACTCTTAGCACTCAATTCTCTTTGAGTTAGCATACTTTTTTTCCTTGCCTCTATTGTAGCTTTTATTATGTCCATTTCCAATTGAATTTCTGCTTCCTGTTCTTGCGTAATTTTTAGTTCTTTTTCCACTTCATCCCAGGTTTTAAATCCTTTATTCATAACAGTTTCCTCTCTTTAAAAAATCTTTTAACAGTTTTTTAGCTTTAATAATTTCATTTCGGGGAGTTTTGATCTTGATATATTTTTATTTCATACATAAAAGTTCTCCTTATATCATATTTTATGATAACATATTAGTTATCATAAGTCAATTATTTTTTACACTTTTATTAACATTTTTATATTTTCATATTTGCTATCGCCTATTCCTGGTACATTTTTTAAGTCTTCGATTTTTTGAAATTTTCCATTTTCTTTTCTGTATTCTATTATTTTATTGGCTGTTGCTTCTCCTACTCCTGGCAGAGTTATAAGTTCTTCAATTTGTGCTGAGTTTATATTTATTTTGCTTTGCCCTTCTGACATATTGTCTTTTCCTTGTGTTATATATTCTTGTTCTTCTTCATTCTTACTTGGTATATATAGTTTTTCTCCATCTTCTAACACATACGCTAAATTAAGCCTATTTACATCTGCTTCCTCTGTCTCTCCCCCAGCAGCTTCTAATGCATCTACTATTCTGGCTCCTTCTTCTATTATTATAACTCCCGGATTATTAATTGCTCCAGTTATATGCACCGTAATCTGACTTATATGTGTTTCTTCAGATTGTTCTTCATTGCCATAGTAGCTAACAGTATTTTCCTGTGTTTGTTTGTACATGTATATTCCCACAGTTGTTGCTATTATTACAACTACAACAGCTATTACTATTTTCATTTTTGTACTTATATTTTGCAAAATATTGCCTCCTTTCATTTTTGTATTGAATTTTTATACTTTTTAAGATATGATATACATACATTTTATAGAGGAGCTTTATATGAATTGTTTAAAAAAGATATGTATAACATTGTTTTTATTTTTGATTATTTTTGTAAGTGGTTGCACATCAACTTATGCATCCACCATACCAGACACCTATTCTTCAGCATGTTTACTAATGGAAGAAAGTACTGGAAAAATTTTATATAGCAAGAACGCTAACAGTATAATGTATCCTGCAAGCACTACTAAAATTATGACTGCAATTCTTACTTTAGAAAAGTGTAATCTTTCTGACACAGCTGTTGTAAGCCATAACGCTGTTTTTTCTATTCCTAGCGGATACTCTACTGCAAGCCTTGTAGAGGGAGAAGTTTTAACTATTGAACAGTTATTAAATGTTTTACTAATTCCTTCTGCAAATGATGCAGCCGTCGTTTTGGCCGAACATATTGCAGGATCTGTTGAAGCATTTAGCGATATGATGAATGCTAAAGCTGTTGAGTTAGGCTGTTTAAACACTCATTTTGTTAATCCTAACGGGATTCACAACGAAAACCATTATTCAACAGCATACGATTTAGCTTTAATAGGAAAGTATGCTATGCAATTTCCTACTTTTAAGGAAATTTCTTCTAAGACACGCTATACTTTGCCAATCACAAATGCTTATAGCAAGGAAGATCGTATTTTTAATACAACAAATGATCTTATTAAACCTAATTATAGTTCTTCGCCTACCAACTATTATTACAAATATGCAACTGGCGGAAAGACAGGATATACCGATCCAGCAGGTCAATGCATTGTTGCAACTGCCACAAAGGATAACATTTCTTTGATTGCAGTCACTCTTCATGGCGATTTTACAGAAGACAATCTTAGTCAAAGAGCTCTTGATTGCAAAGCTTTATTTGAATACGGATTTAATAATTTTTCTATGGTTTCTATTGCCAAAAAAGGCGATGTTGCCTCTAATATGAAGGTGCCTAATTCTACCAAAGATTCTTCTTCTTTGGATTTGCTATATTCGGATGATATTTATGCTTTTGTTCCTAACGGGTTTGATACATCTTCAGTTACTCCTAACATAAAGCTTTCGAGTACTTTTGCACCTATAGCTCAAGACACCATTCTTGGCACAATTTCTTACGACATTGATGGTTCAAATTATTCTTGTAATTTGTTAGCTTCACATGAAGTTTATAAAAATCAATTTGCAAAAACTGCTATGGAGCTTGCTCTTTTACTTATTTTTTTAATATTATTGTCTAAGTTTTTGAAACGCAAAAAACGTAGAAAGAATTATAGAAAAAAGCCAAAAAAATAGGGTGAATTTTATTCCCCCTATTTTTATTTTAGTTATTTGTTTCTGCTTCTACTTTTGGAAATAACTCTTTTACTAATTCAGCTGTCTTCTTTTTGTTTGCTACATAAATCGATACTCCGTTACACATTTCTGTGGTTCCTGGAACCATTCCTGTTTTTATATTGTCGGCGTCAAATTCCACTGCTGATGGCACATATGCCTTTAGTTTTGTTAAATCCATATTTGTGTTTACGTTTTCGTTCATAATGTCTATTATTTGTTTTAACTTAAATATGTTTTGTATTTTTAAAGTTTGTTTAAGCGTTGCTATGATAAATTCTCTTTGAGTTCTCATTCTTCCCAAGTCCTGTTGTCCATAACTTGAAGGATATGTTGAACCATCATTATTATGTCTGAATCTTAATAACTGTTCTGCTTTTGCTCCATTTATTAATTGCTCTCCTGCTTTTAAATCAATGTATAGATTTTGATCTGTATCTTCTGTGTAATACATATCTATTGGAACATTAAATGTTACTCCACCTATTGCATCAACTAATTTTATAAGTGCCTTAGTATCTATTATTACATAGTTTTCTAACTCTAAACCTGTTAAATCATTTATCCTATCTATGGCATCCGGTATTTTCGTACCGCTTCTAAATACTGTGTTTATTTTGTAACTTGCTATGTAGTTTGATGTAGCTGTTGTTCTGTCCTTTTTTCCTACATATGTATCTCTTGGTATTGACATTATAGATGCCTCTTGCGTTTTCGGATTATATGATGCTACCATGATTGTATCTGCTAGTTTATAATCGTCAACTCCACTTATTCCCATGATTAACACTTGTATTGGTTGTAAGTTTTCTATTGTTTCTGAGCTTTCTCCAAGTAATGTTGCAAGTAATGCTGACAAGGTGCCTATCCCGTTTTGCTTTTTATTATAAAATCCATATCCTAGGTATGAGGTTCCTGCTATTAGCATTAAGCACAATATTGTTACAACTATTCTTTTTGCTATTCTAGTTGCCGTTACTTTCTTTTTTGGTTTCTCAGTTTTGTTTTTTGCTTTTGACTTTTTTACTTTTTCTTCTTCTCTTGAATGTTTACCTTGATTTTTTTCTTTTGCCCTTTTTTCGTTTTTCAATTAAATTACCCCCATAATTTTTTACGTTACCTAGTATATCAAATATATCTTAATTTTTCAACATTATTTGAAGATTAATTTTAATATTATATTATTGTTATATATTGTTGCTCCAAAGTATGATTGGCTTACAGCATTTACTATTGGATTACTTCCCCAAATTACGCTCATTAGTGAAACTATTCCTAGTAAAATATAGATCACAAGTGCTCCTTGCAATATTCCATATATTACTCCTCCTGTTTTATCAATTTGCTTAAGTATTGGTAATTTTGTAATTCCTTTTGCAAATATGCTAATGATGAATAGCAATAGTCTTGCAACTATGTATATTGCAATAGCTGTACCTGCTCTCATTATAGTTAGTGTTGTGCTTTTTGCTGTTTGTTCTACTATGTTATTTCTAGCCTCTGTTGTTGCCTTATCTATTTGGTTGTTTATACTATCTGCTAGAGTTGTTGGCATTTGGTCTTCGTTTGTGTTTTCTTCTTTGCTAAAATTCTTTATTAATGTTGTTTCTATTTTTTCGTCTATTTGAGTTTTTTCCATTATTACATTTGATATTGGTTTATACAACATCAATGCTAATACAACTGCTATTGCAAAAGATGCTAACTTTATTAAGCTTCCTGCTAGTCCTCTTACATAACCTATTATCATAAAAGCTAGTAATATAGCTATTAATATTAAGTCCACCATAACTCCCATGTTCTTTCTCCTTTAAAATTTTACTATTTCTATTTTGTTTCTATATATAATTCCTGCAATTTCGTTTGATATTACTATTTCCCTTACTTCTTGCTTTGAAGTATATTTTTTTATCAACCATCCGTTTGTATCGACAAAATGAATTTCTGATCCTAAGTTTAATGCTATTTTGTCACCACAACTATAAAGTTCTTTTGTAACTCCTGTAAAGTTGTATACACTTTCTTTTAGTGAATTTGTGTTTATTATTCTTAATGATGTGTTTGTGTTTAGTAATCCTTTGTTTTCTTCTGTTGTTTTTGTAACATAATTATCTAATTGAATACTCGCAAATGTTACCTTTTCTGTTTTTGTATCAATTTTTGCTATTTCTTTATCTTGATTATCTTTGATAACATGTATTGAATTGTCGTACATGCAAACAAGTCTGGTTTTATTTTGGTATTTTATATTTAGTATTAAACTGTCTGCCGGAGCTTTATATGTATATATAATTGCGTCTTGATTTTCTTGTTGATCTCCTGAATTTTTTTGCTTTGCTTTATCTATTGATATAATTTTTATGTTTGATTGTATTAGTGTTCCGCTTGTGTTTACTTCTGCATAACTTAGATATTTATTGTCGTCAGATATACTTGATGCAACTGCCACCGTATCAGATAAATAGTTTCTAAATATTTCATTTCCAGAATTGTCTAGTAATATTATTACTGATTTGTACGCTGTTCCTGACACAATTATAGATGTATATCCATTAGCATTAATGCTTACTCTTGATATGTTGCCTTCTAAATCTTTTGACCATTTAATTGTGTTGTCAGAAATCATATAGGCTTTTTGTGCATCCTGTTCTGCTATAAGTAAGTATTTACCATTACTTGCAATTATCGGCTTGCTTATTTCCAACTTTAATTCCGACTCTTTTTTTCCGGTAGAGTTGTATGTTTCTAACGTGTTTTCTTTTAGTATTGCAATATATTTATAATATGAGAAAATATTTGATTTATCATAGCTTTCTATTTCTATCGTTTTTAGGTTTTCTTCGTTTATCTCTTTTCTAAGTATTTTTTCGTCTGCAAACTTTCTAAATCCTTCATTGTTGGCATATACCGCATATATTACTATTATTGCAATGCCTATAACTGATAGTATTATCATACCTGTTAGTCTTTTTTTGTTTATTGTTTTCGTATCATTCTTATTAAAATATAGCAAGTTTATTTTTTCTTTTTTCTCATCTTTCTTTTTCATCTTTTGCCACTTTCCTCCTTGCGGTTTTGTGTATCTTTATATTAATTTATATCAGTTTTTTACAGTTTTTGCAATAGGATTTTATTACTAATATAATTTGTATTATTCCAATCGCACCAAATACCGGATATAGTACTGTTACAAGGTTTCCAAATCCAATATATGAAATCGGTATTTCTAATACGCAGATTGCCAGTACTGCCATTTTGTATTCATTTTTATTTTTTATGTTTTCTAATGCTCCATATCCTGCTGAAATTACAGATGTTATTATTGCTGTAATTATTGACACTCCATACATTACTTTGTCTATTTGTCCTGATAGTATTGCTAATATTGGCATTTCTACTTTTGATATATCCATGTTGGTTGATAACAACATTTGGTATATTAATATCAACATTGTTAGTATTATTATTGATGATATGAAGGATATTATTTTTACGTTCTTTTCATGTTTTATGTTTTTACTTATTGATACTATTATCGGTATAAGTATTATGCTGTTATAACTGGTATACAAAATTGCTTTGATGATTGATGGCAAAACTTCACTTTCGGATTGGATTTTTATTATTGGCGTACTGTTTTTTATTCCTATTGTAATTATTGCAATTATCATCATTGGCACTATAATTGAGTTAAGTTTTACTATGCCTTCTATGTTTTTCATCAGTATTAGATATATTACTGTTCCACTTATTATTGCTGTTACGATTATTGGAATTTTAAATTCCTGTTTAAAAAATGAGCATAGCCCTGCACACATTATCCAGAAGGATGCTAGTAGAAATGTGTTTATTATTTTTTTCACTATGCTTGATACTGTTTTATTTTTTGATATTAGATCCACAAACTGGTTGTTGCTTTCCACTTCACAGTGTTTTGATATTTTTATGGTCATATAAATTATTGTAGCCGTCATTATTGTTGATATTACAGCTCCCAATATTCCTGCTACTCCATATTTTGCAAAAAAGATATACACTTCTTTTCCTGATGCAAAGCCAGCTCCTATCATAGTTCCGATTATTATAGATATACTTTTTATATTATTTTTCATAAAACCCCCTCATAACACTGTATGAGAGGGTTTGTTTTTTATTACTTATTTTTGTCTTTTTCGCATTTGCCATACTATTATTCCTGCAACTATTATTAATATTGGAAGTACTGTGATTATTATTTTTATTACTCTGTCTTGTTCTTTCGTTGCTGTATATAGAGTAACTCCTGTGTCTTTTCTTAAAGTGATATTGTCTGTTCTTTCTGTTAAATATGATATCGAGTTTATAAGCATATCCTTGTTGTTGTAGAATGTTATTCCTAAGGCTTTTGTTGCTCCTTGTGTTCCGTTTAAAATAACATATAAATCACTTGCGAAAAAGTCGTTTGTGCACAATATAAGTTTAGATTGTTTGTTTTCGCCTATATTTTTTGTAATTAGTGAAGCCACTACACTGTTTGCACCATCCTGGTCTGATTCAGTTCTTGATGCTGTTGTTATCGATACATCATTTCTTAAGAAAGTTCCACTAGATGTTGTTAAAAGATTTTCTGTTGTTACTCCTAAAGCTTCTAGTTCTTCGTCTGATTTGTAGTTTATTCTTCCGCAGTTCATGAACGCAACCGCTCCATCTGACGCAATGTATTTAGTTATGCTTGATGTAGCATTTATTGTTGGTAATACAAAATTTGGATATCCATTTAACATTTTTTTGTCGTTAGTCTCAAAGATTATTCCTTCTGATATTGAAACTCCATACAAATCCAATATTAAGTTAAAGTTTGTCAACTCTGCTTTTCTGTAATTTGGTTCTGCCAATATCATCATGTTACCACCATTATTTATGTAGTTTACTATTAAGTCTTTTTCATATTCAGAGAAGTCCTCTTGCAAAGATGTTAGTACTAGTACATTACAATCTGCTGGAATTTCTCCCTTTACTAATAAATCTAAATCTTCTACTTCATTTGCTTCATTTTTTAGCAATTCTTTTGCAGTTTGGAAAGCATTACTATAAACCATATGATTTGTTACAAAATATATTTTTGGATTGCTTTCTAGATTTACATCTAATATTGCATTTGTAAGTGCTTGTTCTGTTGTGTCAATGGTGTCATATGTTGTATAGTCTGTTGTGTATAAATCACTTGTAGCCAATGCTTTTTTTCTATCTTCATTTTCTATAATTATTAGCTCTTTATTGACTTGACCTATTCCATATTCTGTTTCCAAGTCTGGTCTTGTTGTTACGTCTGTTAAAACTTCACAAGTAATATGTGAATTTTCTCTATTATACAACTCCGCAAAGTCTTTTACGTCATCCATATTGTATAATATTATTTTTGTGTCTTTGTTTACACTTTTTATTTTGTCTTTTGATTCCTGAGAAAGTGAATATAGTTTTTCTTGTGTTAAATCCACATCTGGAATATTTAATTTATCTATAAGTATGTTTAATCCTACACACAATGCTACTATCACTAACATTAGTAATATTGTTACTAATAAATTTCGCAAAATTCTTGCGCTTTTGATGTTTTCTTTTAATTCTTTTTTCATGCCTATTCCCCCTTTACTTTACAAGTTTTCTTCTTTTCATAACAATCATTGTTAGTATTACAAACATTGTTGTTATTAGAAGCATCTGTATAGTTTGGGTTATTGAGAATACTCCTGATAAAAATGATGAAAACTTCGCCATTAGTGATAGACTCTCTAATCCACTTGTTACTGTTGGTGCAATCCATGTTAGTATAAATGCTGCTATTGTTATTACTCCAGCTACTATTTGATTTTCTGTTAAGCTTGACATGAACATTCCAAACGCTATATATGCCATTGATATTAGTAAGAATCCAAACATTGCCGTTAATGTTGCCGGTACATCCGGTGTTTTAAATACGCATAAAATTCCGAAATATACAAATGTTAATAGTTCTGCAATTACTGTTACTAGTACTCCTGCAAAGAACTTTCCTAGTGTTATTTCCACCATACTTCTAGGAGATGTTATTAGTAGTTGCTCTGTTCCATTTTTCCTTTCTTCTGCAAACATTCTCATTGTTAGGAGTGGCATTAAGAATACAACTCCATACATTACAACATATCCAAAAACATATTGAAATGTTGATGCTCCTTGATATATTGTTGTTATATAGAATATTAAACTAAATATTGCTAGGAATAATCCTATAAATACATAGCCGATTGGCGTTAAAAAATACGATTTAAATTCTTTTTTTAATACTGCCCACATTACTTATTTTCCCCCTTTTTGTTTTTTGCTTTTTTAGGAGTTTCCTTTTTCTCTGTTTTCACTTTACCTTTTTTATTTTCTTTCTTTTTTTCTTGTGACTTTTTCTTTTCTTCTATTTGCTTTTCCGCCTGTTCCTTTTGTTTCCTGTCTATTTCCTTAGTGCTAGTATCGACCAATGTTAAGAAAGCGTCTTCTAGCGATTTTTCTGCTTTCTTTAATTCAAATATTGTTATATAGTTTTTAGGCAATACGTCAAATAGTTGTTTACGCAAGTCAACATCGGCATTTGATTGAACCATGTATTGCTTAGTTCCGTCATCATTATCTTTTACTTGTTTACATTCAAGCATTCCAGTAATTTGTTCTTTTATTTTTTCCATATTGTTGTTTTTATCTTCTACTGTTAATAATATTACGTTCTTCTCTTGAACCTTTTTCTCCAAATTTTTAGGAGTGTCTATTGCTACTATTCTTCCTTTATTTATAATGATAACTCTTTCACATATTTGGCTCACTTCTGACAATATATGTGAGCTTAATATTACAGTATGGTCTTTTCCTAGTTTCTTTATAAGTTGTCTAATTTCCGTAATTTGTTTTGGGTCTAGTCCAACTGTTGGTTCGTCTAGCACGATTACTTCTGGATCTCCTATTAGTGCTCCTGCAAGACTTACTCTTTGCTTATAACCTCTTGATAGATTTCTAATAAGTTTGTTAGCCACCTCTAAAAGCCCTGTTTCTTCAAGGACTTTTTCTACTTTTTCTTTCTTTTCTTTATGCTTTATTTCTTTTAATTCTGCCATGTATGTTACAAATTCTCTTGGTGTTAAGTCTGTATATAATGGTACTCCCTCTGGCATATATCCTATTTGTCTTTTTGCTTTGGCAGATTTTTTCTGGACATCATAGCCGTTAACCTCTATTGTTCCTTCATTTGGTTCAATAAAACCTGTTATCATATTCATTGTTGTACTTTTTCCAGCACCATTTGGGCCTAAAAAGCCAACAATCTCTCCGTCTTTTACAGTAAAACTGATATTATCAACTGCTGTAAATTTTCCGTACTTCTTTGTGACACCTTTTACTTCTATCACTTGTTTTTCCTCCAATCTATTATTTCCCTAAGTTTATATGTACTATATCACTATAAAAATATTACTGCAATATATTTTTTCTTATTTCACAAAATTTTCACAAACAGTTAACATTTTGTGCATTGTATGTGGAAAACCACAGAAATTGAGCTAATAGTTTACCTATTAGCTCTGCTTTTTTATTCATTTCCTTTTGGAATTATGGTTATTTTTAAATTTGGAAATATCTTTTCTATGTTCTCATTTGAAAATACTTTGTTTTGGAATATCTCGATTGCAGTATTATTAATAATGTAATTTTTGCCTTCCATTTCTTCTTTCATTCTTATTTTGTATACTGTTATTCCCCAAAATGTTAATATTATTTCTAATGAAATTGCTATTGTTATTATTATATCCACAATTTTTATGATCTTATTTGGTTTTTTATCCAATATTTTGTCCAACCATTTTTGTACAAATTCAATAACTATTACCGTTAGTATTCCCCAAAGTATTGATGTAAGGACGCAAGCTCTACCATTTAAGTTAAATTTTATTTCTGAATAGTTCCAGAATGTCGCTCTTAGTATTCCTTCAAATAAGAAGCTAATAGCATATTGTATAGCTGTTACCAGAACAGCTCCTAATATAAACAATTTTACTTTATGTCCTTTATATTTTTTTAATACTGCAATATCTATTCCTGCTACCATTCCATATATTATTGTCAAAGGTCCTAATATAAAGCCTTTCTTGGTTATCACAAACCCATATATAAATTCTGCCAGTAACCCGACCATGCTAAAAATAATTACATACCATAAATATTTGTGGAAATTATTATTTTTTTCTTTTACTGTACTGGTAGTGATTTTCTCCTTTTTATTGGATTTTTCATTTTCTTTTTTCATTTGATATCTCCTAAAATTTATTATAATTTATTTATATTTTATACTAATTATAATATAATTTACAATATTTTTTATTTTTTTGCAATGTTTTTTTGTTTTTTTATTGACAAATCATGTTTTGAGCATTATAATAAATATTGCATTTGATTTGGGTCAGTAGCTCAGTTGGATAGAGCACAGGCCTTCTAAGCCTGGGGTCGGGGGTTCGAATCCCTCCTGGCTCACCAAAAAAAGAAATCACGGCGTTAGCTGTGGTTTATTTTTTTGCGTTTGTTTTGAGGGCTTCGAAAAGGACGTGCCTGAACATTGTGAAGGCAAAGATAGTCCGGTTGACTATCTTTAGGACGCGGCTCGCGAATCCCTCCTGGCTCACCAAAGCAAAGAAGTATCTGTAAAAAACAGATACTTCTTTTTATTTAAAATTTAATTAGATTCAAAAAGAATTTTTTATGCATTTAAAAATGCTTCATATGCTCTATGTGCTTGATATATATCGTATTTGCTTGTTACTTCATATGGTGAATGCATTGATAATACTGGAATTCCACAGTCCAATACTTCTACACCTTTATTTGCTAGAATGTAAGCGATTGTTCCGCCTCCACCTACATCTACTTTTCCAAGTTCAGCAACTTGATATGCAATGTTGTTGCTTTCGAATATATTTCTAACATATGCAACAAACTCTGCATTGGCATCAGATCCTCCTGACTTTCCTCTTGCTCCTGTATATTTGTTTACGCCAACGCCTTTGTTTAAGAATGATGCATTATTTATTTCTGACACTTGTGAATAGATTGGATCAAATCCAGCGTCAACATCTGCTGATAACATCTTAGAATTGCAGAACATTTTGTCTAATAGGTTTGGTCTGTTTACTCCTAATTTATTTAATATTTCTGACATAAATGTGCTAAATACATTTGATTCCATTCCTGTATTTCCCATACTTCCTATCTCTTCTTTATCGGCAAATATACATACTGCTGTCTTTTTAGGATTTTGTACATTTAGCATTGCTGTTAATGAAGTATATACACAAACTTTGTCATCTTGTCCATATCCTACAACTAGGCTTTCATCAAATCCTAAGCTTCTGCATTTTAATGCTGGTACTAGTTCTATTTCTGCACTTAAAAAGTCTTTCTCCACTATTCCATATTTTCTATTGATTATATTTAATATGTTTAGTTTTACTTTTTCTGAAGCTTTTCCATCATTGTATGGAATACTTCCTATTAATAAATTTAGATTCTCTCCTTCTATTCCATCTTTTAGTTTTTTCCCCATTTGGTCTTGTGCTAAGTGTGGTAATAAATCTGTTATTGTAAATATTGGTTCGTCATCTTTCTCTCCGATATTAATTTCAACTTTTTCTCCATTTGTTTTTACTACTACACCATGTATTGATAGTGGAATTGCTGTCCATTGATATTTTTTTATTCCTCCATAGTAATGTGTTTTAAAATATGCAAATCCATGATCTTCATAAACTGGATTCGGTTTCAAATCTAGTCTTGGAGAATCTGCATGTGATCCTACAATGTTAATTCCATTTTCTATATTTTCCTCTCCTATTACTGCTAAAAATAAGTTTTTACCCTTATTTATATAGTAAACTTTATCTCCTGCTTTTAGAGTACTGTATTCCGAAATTTCTTTGTATCCATTTTCCTTTGCTATTTCTGTAGCTCTTTTTACTATTTCTCTTTCTGTTTTTGCTTCATTTAAAAATTTCATATATCCATCGCAATAATTAAATATGTTTCTTCCTTCTTCTTCAGAAACACTTTCCCATCCATTCTTTTTATCATTGAATAGCTTTTCTTTTAGCTCTTCTCCTTGAGTCTTCTCTGACATTTTTATCAACCCTTTCTTAACTTTTTTGATAGTATATCATTATATTGCTATTTTTTCTAGTTATTATAGACAAATTTATAATATTTATTTATTATTTTGAATATTATTTACAAAATATATTTTTTGTAGTTTAATATATTTATCTTAAAATCGGAGATTTATACAAATGAGCAAACAAACTAATATTCAAACCAAAGACGAAGAAATAATCGAGGAACGACAGATTTTTAATGATGCTGAGGAAATTATAACTTCGGCTTGTAAAGATATAGAACATCAAAAGAAGTTAAAGTCATTTTTACTTCTTTTAATTCCGCTGTTTATTTTTGCCATTCTAGTCGGGATTTTATCTACAGTTTTTGCTTTGATAAATAGAGATAATGAAACTATTTTTAGTGGTATTTCAGTTCAAGGAATTGATGTCTCTAATCTAACTATTGATGAAGCTAAAAAGAAGGTTTCTTCTATTATTGGCAATCATATTTCAGAAGAAATTTCTTTACAGCATAACGATTTTCAGACAGTCATTCTTCCAGAACAGTTCGGAGTTAGCTTTGACGTTGACAGTGCTGTTGAACAAGCTTATTATATTGGGAAGTCTGACAATTTAATAAAAAATAATTACACTATATTATCATTATTGCTTAAAAATTATAATATCTCGCCAAGTATTAATTATGACGAGGATTTACTAAATTCTCTTATAGATAGTATCAACGCTCAACTACCGGACAGAGTTGTTAATCCTGGATATTCTATTGATGGAACTAATTTAGTTATCACTTCTGGAAAAGACGGAATTTTAATTTCAAGTTCTGATTTAAAGGACGAAATATTATCCTTCCTTAATGACATCAGTTCAAAGAATGAAACAATTAATATTCCTGTAAATAATGTTGGTGCAGAACCTATAAACTTAGATGCTATTTACAAAGATATATTCAAACTGCCTGTCGATGCGTCTTATACAATAAATCCATATGTTGTATACCCTTCTTCTAACGGACTTGATTTTGCGATTTCTATGGAAGATGCAAAAGCTATAATTTCTAATCAACAAGATGAATACACTATACCGTTGAAAATAACATATCCTAACGTTACTACTAATCAAATCGGTAATGAGGCTTTTCCTGACTTGTTATCACAATTTTCTACTTCTTTTACTAGCAGTGGTTACAACAGATCTAATAACATTATTTTATCATCAGCAAAGTTAAACGGCCTTGTTTTAATGCCTGGCGAAGAATTCTCGTACAATCAAGCGGTTGGTCAAAGAACAAAGGCTGCTGGTTTTAGGAAAGCTGGGGCTTACTCTAATGGAAAGGTTGTCCAAGAAGTTGGCGGTGGTATCTGCCAAGTTTCATCAACTTTATATAATGCAGTATTATATGCAAACTTAGAGATTGTAGAAAGAACAAACCATTATTTCAATCCTGGATACGTAAAAGCTGGGTTAGATGCTACTGTTTCTTGGGGTGGTCCTGATTTCAGATTTAAAAATAATAGAAATTATCCTATTAGAATTGTCACAGATACTTCCGGTAAGAAGTTAAAAGTTTATATATATGGTCTAAAAACAGATGATGATTGCACAGTTGTTCTTGATCCTAGATATATTTCTTCTGTTCCATACAAGACAACTTATCAAAAAGATCCTTCTTTAGCTACTGGAGAAACGCGTGTTATCTCAAGCGGTTCTAACGGTTGCAAAACTGCAACATATAAATATGTATATGATAAAAACGGAACTTTGATTTCTTCCGAGTGTATATCACGAGATACTTACAGTCCTCATAACAAAGTAGTCGCAGTAGGCCCATAATTATAAGAACAGAAATGAGCAATTTCATTTCTGTTTTTATTTTTATAGTCTGTCAATAAATTTCTTTTTTATTTCATAAGATGAATGTACGTAAATTGATAGTGTTACGCTAATATTTGAATGTCCTAGTATTTCACTTAACGACTTTACGTCCATTCCCACTCTTATACATCTTGTTGCAAACGTATGTCTTAAACAATGATAGTTTTTGTACGGAATTCTACATTCTCTAAGTACTTTTTTGTATGTATATCTATATCCGATTGGTTCAACAAATCTATTTTGTCTTCCGGTTAATATATAGTCATTATCTCCATATTGTTTTTTTACTTCTTTTAATTTTTCAAATAGTACTCTTGCTATTGGAATCTTTCTTACGGATTGCTTTGTTTTCGGGTTTGTAATTACAACTTTTGTGTTGTCTTTGTCTACATATACTCGTTGCAAAGTATGAGTTATATTGATTAGCTTGTTTTCAAAATCAATATCCGACCATTTTAGTGCACACGCCTCTCCTATTCTTAACCCTGCATATAGACTAATAAGTATTCCTAATTCCTTGGTATCTTGCGACTTATTAACATGTCTTTCTAGTTTTAGTCTTTCTCTGTCAGTAAATATTTCTATTTCCTTCGGATCTACCAAGGGTAATGTCATTAAATCCAATTTAAAGTCAAAATCATATTTCCTTTCTGCATATCTTAAAATTGATTTTAAAATTACTCCTATCTTCCTTGTTGTTTTGTTTGCCAACTTGCTTTGCAATTCTTCCACAAATTGATTAAAATTATAGTCAACGAAGAACTCTAATGTTTTTCCATAAAAGCTCCTCTTCAAAAATCTGTCTATTGAAAATTTGTAGTTTGAATATGTCGATTCTTTAATCCTTGGTTTTTTGTACGATAACCATTCCTCACATAATTGATCAAATAAAATTGAATTTTTTAGTCCTTTTTCCATTGCGTATCTTTCTCCTTCCCTTTGTTATGTTATTATATTGTACAATATTCAAAACACAATGTTTTATTTTTTTGAAAAATTTTTTATTTTTCTCTGTACATTATAAAACTTTTTTGCCTTCAAGGTAAAATTCTACGGTATTTTATTCAAAAAAAAATAGTAGCATAAACTACTATTTCTTTTTAGTGCTCACGTATTATATATTATCTATACTCTTCTTCATGTTGTTGTTGGATTTTTTCCTTTTCGAATCCCTTTTCTGTCATATTAAAAGAGATTAGCTTTGCTAATCTCTACTCTGGTGCCATCGAAGTAGTTATCTACAACTTTTTGGCTCTCATAACGATTGATACAAACATCAATCAATTTACTTTATTATATCATTTTTAAAATAAAATAAAATACAAAACTGTAAATATTTCAAGAAAATTTGAGAAATTATCAATATTTTAATCATTTTTTATAAAAATGTGTTATTATATATGTATATTTTAATTTTATGTATGAAAGGGTGGGAAAAATATGTATATAGCAATAACAATAATGATATTATTAGTAGCTGTTCTTTTAGGTATTTTTATATCATATCCTCTTATTAATTCAACAATGAAAATGCATAATGCAAGGCAAGGAGAAAGAACAAAATTTGAAATTAACACAACGGATGAAGGATATAATTATTATAAGGATAAAATTGATAAATGGCTTAATGATGTTGGTTTTAGTAAATATAAATCAAAAAAAGATGGTAGATATTTAAAATATCATAAAAATACTAACGTATTTACATTTGGATTTAATTATTATCAACAAGAAAATAAACTTATCATAGAAACTTGGCTAGATATTTTAGGAAAAGAATCTCCTTTAACTGTGATTTCATATCAGAAAGATAATGGAGAAAACAATATTCTTTCTGATATATCATCATTAAAAGATGGTACTCCTAGAGATATTCCTATTATTCTTGATCAACAAGGAAAAGATGAATATATTAATTTTTTAAGGTCATTAATTGATATGCCTGAGAAAATTAATGAAAGAAATGAAGTGGCACTATTAAATAATATTAACGTTTCAGATATTAAAACTAATCAAAAAATACAAAAATCTACTACAATTAAATTAATTTTGGGAATAATAATATTTAGTATAATACTAAGCGTCATTATATATTGCTTTCGGTAACTTAAATAAACCTAAGTCATCAAGAGAAGAACAAAACGAAGCTTTAGAAATTATTCAAAATTCACACTCTAGTTTCCAACTAACTGATAGTTCTTCTTATGTCGGAGGTGGAGCAAATTCTAAAGACGACTATTATATAGTATATACATACTATGGTACAATGAATACTCCTGAAAAGGAAAATGATAAAGTTGTAATTTTTATGAAAAAAAATAATGATGGGAAATGGTCTGGAACAATATCTCAAAATAAAGCTGACGGAAAGAAATGGGATTTTAATTTTAAAGAACAAACAGAGTGATATTTCACTCTGCTTTTCTATTATTAATAATACTATTTTATACTATTAAATAAATCCAAAGCAACTTTATTTTGTTCAGTTGTTTCCATTTCCATAAGTTTTGCCATTGCAAACATTACAAGTTTATATTTTGCAAAATTTATAAGTGTAGTTCCATATTCTTCATCAACTTCTTTTAGCATAATATCAAATTTCTTATATATTTCATTTCTGTTATATAAAATATTTGCCCAATCACTTATAGTTAAGCATATACCTAATCTCAATTTATCTTTTATATTCATATCTTTAATTATATTTATTACCTTTTTAACATTTTTATATTTTTTCAAATATTCTTCTAACTCTGATAATTTTATCTTTTTAGATAAGTTTGAAATATACACATCATTTGAATAATTAAAAACTAACAAAGTAATGTTTTTAACAATTACTTTATGTGGTTCAATATATGAGAGATTAGTCTTTTCAATTTTTCTAATACTACCTTTTATAAAAGTAGGAGAAACTTTAGAAAATTCAAGTCTTTGCTTTAAACTTTCCTCAAATTGTATTTCTTCTTTAATTATCTTCATTACAGACACCATCCTTTCTTTTAGGATGATTTTTTCGCAAACAAAAAAATCAACCATTTCTGATTGATTTTTGTATCTGTGGTTCGAACAGATTCGTTATTGGTGCAGCTGAAGGGATTCGAACCCCCAACCTTTCGGTTCGTAGCCGAATGCTCCATCCAATTAAGCTACAGCTGCATAACAATATTATTATACAATCTTTATGTTCTTTTTTCAATAGTTTTTTTCAGTTTCTTTAATTTTTGTAGAAATATACAACATAAAACCTTTATTACATAATCTTATCGTCTTTTTTTATATCATTATATACATTTGTATCTAAGAAATCTTTGTATTTCTCTGCATCTTTTCTTATATTACTTGCACAAATATTGTATTTTTTTCTATCTTCATCTACTACTACATTTTGTATATGCAAGTAATCTGCAACACATTTTCCATATTCCTCACTACTATAAAAATGTGTCACTGGTATTCCTTTTATTTCATTTTCTAAATATTTCATTTGTATATTTACACTTTCATTGTCTAAACCATATTGCTTTGGGCTGTCAAAGGCTTTTATTACTTTTACTCCTGGGAATTTTTCCCTTACCCATTTTTCCTTTGTGTCTATATCTATATCAAATTGAGGAGTATCATATATTACAACATAAAAATCATCTACATCTTTTAATGCAGTTTCTATTAAGTATTCATGCCCTTTGTGAAATGGTGCAAATTTTCCTATTGTAAAGCCTATTTTTTTCAATTTATTCTCTCCTCTCTATATTTTTCCTGTACTATTATACTACAATTCTATTAATTTTTCCATATTATGTTTACAAAAATGTTGTTTTTTGTTATAATCTTTTCATTAGAATGGAGGAATTTTTATGGAACTAATTAAAGTAGGAGAAAAAACTTATTATATAAAAAATCCCACGAATATTGGTATCTATAAAATTGATGAAGAAAATATTGTTTTAATAGATTCTGGAAACGACAAAGAAGCTGGAAGGAAAATTTTAAAGATTATAAATGAACAAGGTTGGAAAGTAAAAGCTATTATAAGCACTCATTCAAACGCTGACCATATTGGTGGTAATAGATATATTCAAGATAAAACGAATTGTGATATATATACTTATAATATTGAAGGAAGTTTTACTCAGTTTCCTATACTAGAGCCTTCTTTCCTATATGGTGGTTATCCTTTTAAGGATCTTAGACACAAGTTCTTATTGGCAAAGGAATCTAAGGTTTCTAACATAGAAAACAACTTACCAGACGGCTTGGAATACTTTATGCTTAGAGGTCATTTCTTTGATATGATTGGAATTAAAACTTCTGATAACGTTTTCTTTTTAGCAGACTCTTTATTTAGTGAGGAAACTATAACTAAATATCATTTGTTTTTTATTTATGATGTTAGAGAATACCTTAATACTTTAGATTATTTACAAACCTTAGACAGAGCATTATTTATTCCTGCTCATTGCGAAGCAACAAAAGACATTAGTTCTTTAATAGAATTGAACCGAGCAAAAGTTAAAGAGATTATAGAAAAGATATTTAACATATGCAAAGATGATGTTACTTTTGAAGATGTTTTGAAACAGGTTTTTGATTCTTATAACTTATCATTAAATACTACTCAATATGTATTAATCGGAAGTACTATTAGATCCTACTTGTCTTATTTATTTGATGAGGATAGAATTACTTATGAATTTAAAGATAATAAAATGCTATGGCATCAAAAATAATTTAGAGGGGCTTTATTCCCCTCATTTTTTATATTCTTAGTACATTTCCTGGATATATTAGATTTGGATTTGCTATTCGATTTAACATTACAATTCTAGCAATGCTTACACCAAATCTTCTAGATATTCCCCATAATGTATCTCCTCTTTTTACAACATATAGTCTGTGCGACATATCATAACTAGATGACGGAATTTTTATTATTTGCCCAACATATATTAAATTGACATTTTGAATGTTGTTTATCGACGCAAGAGTTGCTACTGTTGTTCCATATTCCTGTGCTATTTTCGAGAGTGTATCGCCATATTGAACCACATATATCTGCGTTATATTGCTTGACGGGTCGCTGGTCGGAACAATTAAAGTATCTCCTGCATAAATTAAATTTGGATTAGCTATGTTGTTCAATTCAACCAGTCTTTCAACTGTTGTATTATATTCTATTGCAAGTTCTGATAATGTATCTCCATATCGAATTGTTATAGTTGTATATCTCTCATTTTCATCTGGTTTATCTGTTGGAACATCTGGAACTTCAGAAGTATCATCTAAAAATACTTCATTTGTAAATTTATCACGGTCAACATATGATGATATTCCGGGAACTTCTCCCCTATCTGTATATTGCCAGCCAGCCCAATTGCTCCAATGCTCTCGTACAGTCGGCTCTGATACCTCATATTGCGCTACCCATAACGGGTATATCGCCAGATTTGATTCAAATGTACTATTTGCATTATATTCATCACTATATATAATTACATCTTTGCCGCTTACATTTTTCACAGTTTGCATAAATGTTAATGCTATTTGATTTATTTCTGCTCTACCAAGACTTCCAAATGATTCAAAGTCCATTGCTAATTTACAATCCGGATTTTTTCCAGATATGGTTGATACAAAGAAATTCGCCTGCTTAACAGCATCTTCTACACTTCTTGCTGTTACATAATGGTAAAATCCTACCTTTAACCCAGCATTTTTAGCATTAGCATAATTCTGCTCAAAATATGAATCCACAGAACGGAATCCTTCCGAAGATTTTATATATACAACCTCTATTCCACTTGCCTTTACCTGTGAGAAGTCGATTTCTCCTTGCCACGAGCTTACATCTATTCCTTCATAAATAGTATCTCCAGATGGAGAAAACGCAAACGAGGGTAATACTAATATGTAGAATTGAAACAACATTGTAACTATAAATACTAGCAAAATTATAAATCTTTTTTTCATTTATAATCACATTCCCTTCTTAAAAGTATTTTTTCTTGATATATAATATGAAGTTAGAAAAAATGTGTTAGTTATAAAAATTCGTCGTATGGTTGTATTCTTATTGCATATTTTTTAATTTTATGTTAGAGTAAATTTATCATATACAGATTATCAAAGGAGAATTATGGATAAATTTATAAAAGTTGGAATAGGTGTAATGATACTAGATGATAATAAAGTCTTACTAGGTCATAGATCTAAAGATAAAAAAGATACTGGCGGAATATTTGAAATAGATTGTTGGACATTGCCCGGAGGGAAACAAGAATATTTCGAAACCTTTTTTGAATGTGCCAAAAGAGAAGTTAAAGAAGAAACTAATTTAGAAATAGGTGAATTGAAATTATTCGGTGCAGCAGACGACATTCAACCTGATAGGCATTATATAACTCTACATATAATTGCAAAAAAGCATAGTGGCGAACTAAAAGTTATGGAGCCAACAAAAGAAGATAGATGGGAATGGTTTGACTTAGATAAACTACCACAAAATCTATATTCTCCAAGCAAAAAATTTATAGAGGAATATTTGAAATAATTTCTTCAGCAAGTACTATAACAATTGACTTATAGAATTTGTTAATTTAGAATATTATTAGAAAATACTATGCAATTTACCATACAAGGATGATTAAATATGTTATTTAAAAAGAAGAAAATGTTATCAGCATCAAATAAGTTTATACAAAACATACATAATTTACCAATTGAAATAAAGAAAAATAGTATAATATTGATGAGGTTTACCTTGTAACTACTCCAGAAGATGATGGAGATAATCATGCGAGTGTCTGTTATGCTTTGAATGGAAAAAGATATATAGCTGATCCTGTAGAAACTGTAATTACAGGAGACTTCAGTTATATTCGAATTCCGTTTGAAAAGTTTAAAAATGAAAATGCATGGCTTAAAGTTTTTGAGCCCAATGGTATGTATGGAGAAGAATTATTCTTCGAAAACTTCCTTGCAAACTGCCATAAAGAATTTTATAAAAGTTAAAGGAAGGACTAAAGGGTACTAATTGATTCAAATCAATATGGTATCCTTTTTTTATAGTTTAAAAATGTTGTGAAAAAAAGAATTTTATGCTACTATATTTATAGATTATTTTAGGAAATGAGGTATAATATGGAATTAAAAAATCTAGAAAAAGAAATTGAAAATATTAAAGAAAGAAATAAAAAGGTTGAATTAGATAAATCATGGGAAACAAGTTTGACAAGAAAAATTTGTATAATGATTTTAACTTATATTGTTGTTATAATCTATTCATATGTTATAAGAAAGTACGATAATATACTATTAAGTTCATTAGTCCCTGTTATTCGGATTTACATTATCTACATTATCCTTAAAATATATAAGAAAAATGTGGGAAAATTTAGGTAAAAAAGGAGTTAAGTAATGAAAGAATCAATAAAAAACATAATAATATCAATATCAATAATTATAATTGCTATTCTAATATCTTTATTTTTTATAAATAATTCTAATACTTCACTTAACAATAAAAAGAGTAAAGAAATAGGCATAGGCAGTAGGACAATAAATATTAATATTTTAGATAATAAAATACTTTGTGAAGATGTAATATTGTTTAATATGCATTCAAGAGAAGAACTTAAGTACAAGTTTTTTCAAGAATATGATTATTTGAACAATACCAAGCTTTATATAAACAATTCAGATAATTTTTATTCGACAAGTTTAAAAATGGATTTATTAAAAGGATATATAAATATAGATAAAAGGTTATTAAATGGTTTAAAAATCACAGATAAAAATGTAAGTATAAAATTAACATATGAACTAGATCTAGATTATATTACAAGATACACAAATACAGATGTTTTACCTCTTTATATGGATTTAGAAAATATAGATTACTTAAATAATTTAACAATAAACTTGAATTCAAATTATACAATTACAAATTTAACTGTAGATAATGCAGAAATAAGCAAAACTAAAGATGGATATGCTGTTAATATGAATAATATAAACAAAAGTGATGATATGAATATATTATTTAATATGAATACATATCTTAGTAACACAAAAAATTCTGATTATGTTAATCCTAATATCTTAAAGGAAACTGAAGAGTATGACTATATTAATGAAAGAATATATATTTTAGTGATAATAATAACTATTTCTGTAATATTATTAATATTATCATTAATTATTAATAACCAAAAAAAGACTACTGATTATCGAAGAGATACATCAAATTTAATTTCTCCAATCTTAGCTGAAGCTATCATAGATGGGAAAATTGGATTAAAGGAATTAATAATGACTACTATTGTAGAATTAAATATTAGAGGAAACATCAATATTATAAATAATGATACATTAGAACTAGTATCTTATGATAATCTTGAAATATATGAGCAAAGCATTGTAAATCTTCTATTTAAAAATAAAACTATAAAATTTAGTGATATAAATAATACTTTTGCTAATTCAAATAAATCAACAATACAGTTTACTCAAAAAATGAGTTTAATTAAAAACTGTTTATTAGAGAAAATTTATTCTATGAATATTTTTTCTAAGGGACTTACATTTTTAAATAAAGCTATTGGACTTTGTACTATTTTAATTAGCATAAATATGCCACAAATACTTTTGAATAATTCAAGTTCAATGAAAAAATTCTTTTTTATATTAAGTCTTCTTATTACTTTTTATTATATAAAAAGTAATATTGGCAAAAAGACTATAAGAGAAGAAATTATAACTAATAATAAAAGGCGAACGGTAATAGATATAAGAATAGTATTTCTACTTATATTAACGGTATTTATAATAATAAGTACTTCTATAAATGTTGCTAAATATCATATTATATTTTTTATGTTTACATTACTTGCAATTTGTCTAAATATTTATATAGCATATCATAGTCAAGGTATCATCTTAACTAAAGAAGGAAAGGAAGAACAATTAAAGCTTGTAGAATTGAAAAATTATATAAATGATTATAGTTTAATCAGGAATAGAGATTTAGAATCAGTTATTATTTGGGATAAATATTTAGCTTATGCAACAGCTTTCGGAATACCAAATAAGATTACAAATAGTATATATGAAAAATGGTACAATTTAAACATAAACTTACAAGTAGTAGAAAAAATACTGAGTTAATTTTTAAAGTTTTATAGATTACAATATTAATAAAAGTTATTATTATTCATAATAGCTAAAACTAGTAATTATTATTAGTTTTAGCTATTATCTTCTTAACTATAATTATATTAATTTAAAATACTTTTAATATAATCTTTTAAAAAAATAATGACTTAATGCATAATCAGCAATTAAAATAATTAAACCGATTAAGTTATGAAAAATCATTGAATTACATCATTGAATTTTGTTGGATTTGTAATGATTTGTTTATTAATGCATCATCTCCTACGTTATTAAATATACCACCAGATATTAGCAAGCTTATCATTATGACAGTTAAAATAGTAGAAGCAACGATACCTATAGTGGAAAAAATATTTTTTTCTTTCTTGCTAGAAATAATAGCTAATATTAATGCAATTATTTCAAATATTAATGCTATAATAATTCCTAAATTTGAATATAGTATCCATCCAATAATAAATAATAAAATTGAAATTATTCCTAATATTTTATACTTACTCACACTATTCATTCCCCCTTTTTGTTAAGTATAATATATTGAGTTATATTTGTCAAATGTGACGTGAATAATTCAATAATTTCATAACAAGATATGAATATTCTAGATTTATCTGTTTCTAATTTTCTTATTCCTATCATTTTTTATCAATGCATCTTCTCTTTCCTTATTTTGTATATTTCTATTATGATCATTTCTAATTACAAAATATTTCCCAATAATCCTATTACAAGCATTTTTATGAGCTTGAATAGTATCAATCTTTTCAGTAAGTTCATTAATTTCTTTTTTAATTATATTTTTATCATTATCATTTGTAGCTTTATGATATTTTCTCCATAAATCTTCCCTTTTCCATTTCAAGTAATGTACTATTTGCATTATATTCATCACTATATATAATTACATCTTTGCCACTTACATTTTTCACAGTTTGCATAAATGTTAATGCTATTTGATTTATTTCTTCTCTACCAAGACTTCCAAATGATTCAAAGTCCATTGCTAATTTACAATCCGGATTTTTTCCAGATATGGTTGATACGAAGAAATTCGCCTGTTTAACAGCATCTTCTACACTTCTTGCTGTTACATAATGGTAAAATCCTACCTTTAACCCAGCATTTTTAGCATTAGCATAATTCTGCTCAAAATATGAATCCACAGAACGGAATCCTTCCGAAGATTTTATATATACAACCTCTATTCCACTTGCCTTTACCTGTGAGAAGTCGATTTCTCCTTGCCACGAGCTTACATCTATTCCTTCATAAATAGTATCTCCAGATGGAGAAAACGCAAACGAGGGTAATACTAATATGTAGAATTGAAACAACATTGTAACTATAAATACTAGCAAAATTATAAATCTTTTTTTCATTTATAATCACATTCCCTTCTTAAAAGTATTTTTTCTTGATATATAATATGAAGTTAGAAAAAATGTGTTAGTTATAAAAATTCGTCGTATGGTTGTATTCTTATTGCATATTTTTTAATTTTATGTTAGAGTAAATTTATCATATACAGATTATCAAAGGAGAATTATGGATAAATTTATAAAAGTTGAAATAATTTCTTCAGCAAGTACTATAACAATTGACTTATAGAATTTGTTAATTTAGAATATTATTAGAAAATATTATGCAATTTACCATAAAAGGATGATTAAATATGTTATTTGAAAAGAAGAAAATATTATCAGCATCAAACACGTTCATACAAGACATACATAACCTACCAATCGAGATAAAAAGAGATAGTATAATATTGATAGGTCCGATGGGAACAGGAAAAAGTACAATTGCAAGAATTTTAGCTAAAGAAGGAAATAGGATTCCATTAGATGACACAGAGTTTCTTAAAGGAATATATGCTCACCAACAAGAATTTCATAATTATAAAAATTTTGAATTTGGACTTGCCGGAACTGTTTTAAGTACACTAAAAAGACCAAGTGTTATAGATTTTGGAGCTGGTCATTCAGTATATAGAGATGAGAAGTTAAGAAAGAAAATGCAGTTAATGTGTGCAGAATTTAGTAATATTATTCTACTATTGCCATCTGCAAATAAAGAAGAGAGTCGACAGATATTATTAGAAAGAAGAAATATAAAACCAGGCTCTCATAAGGATCAGGATAATTGGCATTTTATTACTGCTCCAGATAACTATGAACTTGCCACTCATATAATATACGAAAATGGTAAAACACCAAAAGACGTTGCTGAAGAAATCGAATCATTGTTAAGAAATAAAGATAATATGGAAGAAGAAAGATAAAAATTAAGAGGACAGCAAAGAGCTGTCCTCCCTTTCTGGTCGAGGTGACAGGGATCGAACCTGCGACCTCATGGTCCCAAACCACGCGCGCTACCAACTGCGCTACACCTCGATTTGCTTTTTTATTAAGCACTTATATAATATATCACACATTTATAGTTTTTGCAACATTTTTATTAAATTTTTTTAAATTTTCATTGATTTTCTTGTTTTTATTTTTAAACTTCAGTTCAAAAATATTCAAAATCTACTTTCTTAGAACATTAATGCATTTTTTATATGGTGTACATAAAATTTGTCTTGTCTTTTGTATACCTCAATTATATCAAATCTTATATAAGCATTTTCTAGCTTTTTACAATATAAATAATATTCTGCAGTTTTATAAATATGCTTTTGTTTTGTATTATCTACCGCTTCTACGGGCTTTCCAAATTTGTCACTTGTTCTAGTTTTAACCTCTACAAAAACATATTCATTTTTATCTTTTGCTATTATATCTATTTCTCCATAATAGCTTCTAAAGTTTCTTATTAGTATTTGACATCCTATTTTTTCTAGGTATTTTACTGCAATATCTTCTCCTTTTGTTCCTAGTATATGTCTTTTATACATTATTCCACCCTCTTGTATTCATTTCCCGGCAAACTTTCTATGTATCCTTCAATTTCCATCATTGTTATTTTTTGGTTTAGTTCTGAAATATCTAGGTTGCTCTTTTTTGCTAGTTCATTTATTTCTATTGGCTTTTCAGTTATGAGATTGTATAGCTCTTTATATTCTGGCTTTATTTTGATTTTCTTCTTTTTTTCATATATCTGCTCTAGTTCTTCTTTTTTATCATATTTAATCCCATATTCTTCTAATATGTCGCCTGGCGACAATACTAGTTTTGCTCCTTCTTGCATTAATAAGTTGGTTCCCCATCCCCTAAGTTCTCCTATGTTTCTTGGCACACAAAATACTTTCTTGCCATATTTTAGTCCTAGGTTTCCTGTTAGTTTACTTCCGCTTCTATAATCTGCTTCTACTACAAATATTCCCTCTGATAATGCACAAATTAATCTATTTCTTTTTGGAAAATTTCTCATATTTACTTTTTCATCTGGTTCATATTCTGATAATAAGCATCCTCCACCATCTATAATTTCTTTTGCAAGTTTTCTGTTTTCTTCTGGATATATTTGATTTAGTCCAGAGCCAACTTCTGCAATCGTGTTTCCTAATGAGCTTTTTGAATATGTATGAGCTATTGTGTCTATTCCTAAGGCTAATCCACTAACTATTACAATTCCTTGTTTGGCTATTTGTGTTGCAAATAGTTTTGCAATTTTTTCTCCATATGGAGTATTCTTTCTTGATCCAACTATTGCCAATGCTGGTTTTTCTAGCAGTGATATATCTCCTTTCACCCAAATCGCTTTCGGAGGATTTTTTAGTTGCAAAAATTTTTTAGGATAATCCTCATCTCCTATTTTTATTTTTTTCATTTATACCTCAATTCTTCCAATATTTTTTATCTAAGTTTCTATACTGAATTGCTTCTGCAATATGTTTTATTTCTATGTTTTCTTTTTCTTCCAGATCCGCAATGGTTCTAGCTACTTTGAGTATTCTACTATATGCTCTAGCACTTAATCCCAATTTATTAAATGCGTTTTCTAATAAATTTTGACACTGTGTGTCCAGTATACAATATTTTTCTATTAATTTTGGAGTTAGCTGGGAATTTGTATAGATTCCCTCTTTTTTGTATCTGTTATATTGTATTTGTCTCGCTTTATTTACTCTCTTCTTTATAGTTTCTGAGTTTTCTTCTTTTTTATCATTCTTTAATTTCTGATATTTTACTGCACTAACTTCTATTTGTATGTCTATTCTGTCTAATAACGGACCACTTATCTTTTCCATATATTTGTTTATCATTTGTTCTGTACAAGTACATTGTTTTTCTTTTGAGCCGTAAAATCCACATGGACAGGGGTTCATTGATGCTACAAACATAAAGTTACACGGATATGTTAATGTTGCATTTACTCTGCTTATTGTTACGATTCTATCTTCTAACGGTCCTCTTAAGACTTCTAATGTTTTTTTATTAAATTCTGGTAGCTCATCCAAAAACAACACTCCATTATGTGCTAGGCTTACTTCACCAGGTTTCGGAATTCTCCCCCCTCCAATTAATGACGTATACGATATTGTATGGTGTGGTGCTCTAAACGGTCTTGTTGTTATTAGTCCTACATCTTTTTCTAGAGTTCCTGATACACTATGTATTTTTGTTGTTTCTAACGCTTCGTCAAAGTTTAAATCCGGTAATATTGTTGGAAGCCTTCTTATCATCATTGTTTTACCACTCCCCGGCATCCCAATCATAAGACAATTGTGTCCTCCACTAGCAGCTACCTCTAATGCTCTTTTTACATTTTCTTGTCCTTTTACTTCTGAAAAATCTAGATTTATTCCTGTCTGTCTTTGTGTTGATGTTAACATATTTTCCTCTGCTTTTATCAGTCCTTGTTCTCCATTTATGTATTTTACTACTTCTTGTAAATTGTGTGCCCCTAGTATTTCTATGTCTTTTACTATTGATGCTTCTTTCATATTTTGTATTGGTACAACTATTTTCTTCATTCCTAATTTTCTTGCCTCTATACACATTGGTAGAACTCCATTTATTTTATTTATAGTTCCATCTAAAGATAATTCTCCTACAAATACTGTGTCTTCTATTTGATTCTCTTTTATTTCTTCACAGCACATTAATGTTCCTACTGCAATAGGAAGATCAAAAAACGAGCCTTCTTTTTTTATATCTGCTGGAGCTAAGTTTACCACTACTCTTCTACTTAGCAATTCGTAGCCAGAGTTTTTTACTGCCGTTCTCACTCTCTCTTTTGATTCTTTTACACTTGTATCTGGCAATCCCACAATTTCCCAGCATGGTATTCCAGCCGATACGTCTACCTGTACATTTATCAAGTAACCTTCTAATCCTATTAACGACATACTTTTTACTATTGATAACACTCTCATTCCACCTTTTCTTTATAATAATCTAGTTTATCTCATTTTACATAACATTTCAACTATAATCGTATGTCAATTTTCGACCTTGTTTATATTTCGTACAACTTTTTGTCTTTTCTTTTTGTTTTTTGTTGTTTTATGTAACATTTTTTATGGAATGATTTGATTTTTTATGAATACTATGATATACTAGAGAATATATCAAAAATATTTTAAGGAGGGTTTTCCCATGGAGAATCATGTCAAGCCTGTCAATGCGGGCAATCGGGACAGCATCGTGAAAGTCACGAATGACGGTCGTATGGTCGTCAGATGTTCTTTGTTCGGCACTTCTCAGTGTCCGAACCCGGATTGCTCTGGGTATCATTATTGCCCGTGTTCTAAGAATCACAGCGACAACTAAACATTCCCTAGGATCCTAGGAACGCGAGGACAATGTCCTCGCGCTCTGCTTTTATTTTTTAGATAATGTTATTTCTATTTCATTTTCCTTTTTATTATGAATATATCTTATTGTTACTTTGTCTCCAACTTCTTTCTCATATATATAGTTTCTTAATGTTGACATTTTATTAAGTTTTATTCCATCAATTTCTAATATAATGTCTCCTTTTTTTAGCTTTGCTTTATCTGCTGGAGAATTTCGTATAATTTCTGCTATATAGATTCCATCTTCTAAATTCATTTTTGTTCCAAGTTGCTCATTTATATATGGAACTATGTCTTTGTCATACGCGTATACACCAAGAGTAGCAGAGTTTACTTCTCCCTTTGCTTCCAGTTTTTTAATAATTGGCTTTACATTATTTATCGGAACTGCAAAGCCTATTCCCTCTGCTGTTGTTATCTTTACAGAGTTTATTCCTATTACTTCTCCTTTTTCATTTATTAGTGGGCCTCCACTATTTCCAAGATTTATTGTTGCGTCCGTTTGTATTAAATTTTCCATATAATAATTTTTATCATTCTCTTCTATTTTTATAGTTCTCTCTAGTCCGCTTATTATTCCTGATGTAACTGTTCTTTGGAATTCATAACCTATTGGATTTCCTATCGCATAAACCTTTTGAGCAATTTTAATATTTTCCGAATCTCCTAACTTTAAGAATTCTAAATTTTTTGCGTTTATTTTTATAACACTTAAATCTATGTCAGAATCCGCCCATACAACTGTCGCTTCGTAGTTTCTACCATCTTCTAACGTAACATAGCATGTGCTGTTTTTATCCCCTGACACATGTTGGTTTGTTACTATATAACCTTCACTTGTAACTATAAATCCTGTTCCCAGGCCAAGTTCACTGGTTCCTTCTTTTAGGAAAATTGTGTTTCCTTTATTCTTCACTTTTGATATTCCAACAACAGACTTGTTAGTTGTTTCTATTATATCCGATATACTTTTTTCTTGTGTCTCTTCTATTTTAGCCACTGTCTTTTGAGCATCATAATCTCCTAAAATTTCTTGTTCTGTTGTAAACGATATGTATACACAATACGCCAAAATTATAAACGATACAATTAAAATCATTATTGCTGTCGTTTCTAAAAATTTTATTATTTTACTATCTTTTTTCATAAAATTACCACCCTTAAGTTTATTCTTCCCGTTTCCTTATTTTTTAATCAATTTATTTATTTTTTCCTATTGCAAATTTTGTCTAAAAGTGGTAAAATGTGGAAGAAAGCGTTTGTAAAACTATTTTGTACTTTTTACTAATGCGTTAACACGTTATATGAAAGGATATATTATAATGAATTCTAAATTATATGGTTTAACTAATCCTCAAAAAAACATTTGGAATACTGAACAATATTATAATGGAACATCTATCAATAACATCGGTGGTACTGTTTATTTAAAGTGTCACTTAGACTTTGCAGCACTTTCTAATGCTGTGTCTAATGTTATTGTTAATCATGATAATTTTCACATAAAACTTGTTAGAAAGGATAATGATATTAATCAAACTTTTGTTGCCTTTGATAGTTTCCCTGTTGAGATTATTGACTTAGCAGATATTTCTGAGTTGGCTTCTTTTGAAGAAAAGTTGTGTCAAAAAGTTTTCTCTCTTGAAAACGATAATTTGTTTTGTGTCAAAATTTTTAGATTACCAGATAGTACTGGTGGTGTTATTTCTGTTATGCATCATATTATTTCAGACTCTTGGACAGTAGGTCTATTTTGTAAGGAAATTGTTCAGGAATATACTAATTTGATTAAAAATGTTAAATCTGACGATGTAAAATATTCATATATTAATTATATAAATAAAGAGCAAGAATATTTAAACAGTTCTTCTTTTGAAAAAGACAAAGAATATTGGGCAGAAGTTTTTAATACTGTGCCTGAACTTGCTACAATTCCAAGCTTTTCAGCAGAATCTTCTAATCAAGTTTCTTGTACTGCTAGAAGGCAAAAGTTTGCTATTTCTAAGCAAGTTATGGACAAAGTTTCTGAATTTTGTAAGAATAATAGAATTTCAATATATAATTTTTTCATGTCGATTTTTTCGATTTATATTGGTAGAGTATCAAATTTAGATGATTTTGTTATTGGTACACCAATTTTAAATAGATTAGATTTCGCGGATAAGAACACTAATGGTATGTTCATTAGTACTGTTCCTTTGCGCGTAAATATTTTAAATGACTCTTCTTTCGTAGATTTTAGCAAATCTATGGCTAGAAGTTGCCTATCTATGTTAAGACACCAAAGATATCCATATCAAAACATACTAGAAGATTTAAGGAAATTGGATTCTAGTATTCCTAATTTATATAATGTTGCTTTATCTTATCAGATTACAAATACTGTAAATGATGAGATTGATTGTGATTCTCATTGGGTATTTAATGGTACTTGTGCTGACGATTTGCAGGTTCATATGGTGGATTATAACTCTACTGGCTTAAATGTTTTTTATGATTACAAAACATCAAAATATGATGTAAATGACATTAATAATATACATAATCGTATTGAAAATATGATTAATCAAGTATTATCAAATAACGAGATTAACGTTTCTGATATAGAAATTGTTACTCCAGAAGAGAAAAGTCAGATTTTAAATGATTTTAATAATTGGGAAGTTGAACTTCCTAATAATAAAAATGTAATTGAATTGTTTGAAGATCAAGTTGCTCAGCATCCTGATACCACTGCTGTTGTATTAGATGATGTTTCACTTACATATAACGAATTGAACCAAAAAGCTAATCAGTTAGCTAGATATCTACAAGAAAATGGCATACAAAATAATGATATAGTCGGTGTTTGCTTTAATAAAAATATAGACTTTATTATATCTATATTGGCTATTCTAAAATGTGGTGGAGTTTATTTACCAATCTCTGTAGAATATCCAGAAGATAGAATTTCATATATTGTTGATAATAGTAAAGCTCGTATAGTGATTTCTAATAAGGAAATGAGCTATTTAGAAAATAAAACAAAAATTGTTAATTTTTATAATATCAACTTAGATAGTTTTGATACTAGCAACCTTAATATACATTATGATAATACACATTTATGCTATATCATTTACACATCTGGATCAACTGGGAATCCAAAAGGAGTAATGCTTTCACATAAAAACTTGATTAATTTTGCTTACACTTTTAATGATTGTTTTAATAATAAATTCTCGATAAATGATAGTTGCTTATCTTTAACAAGTGTATCATTTGATGTAAGCATATGCGAGTTATTTGTTCCATTGATATTTGGAAGTGCATTAGTTATTTATCCAGAGGAAAGTTTAACTAATATTGATTTACTATGTAAGATATTAGAAAAAGATAAGATAACATTTTTATACTTGCCACCAAACATTCTTCAAGATGTTTCAAGTTATATTCTTGAGAATAACATACAAACTTCTATGAACAAAATGTTAGTTGGTGTTGAGTCTATTAAGAATGGTACTTTAAATGAGTATTTTAAAATTAATCCTAATTTTGAAATTGTAAACGGTTATGGACCAACAGAAACCACCATATGTACCACTTTTTATAAATATGTTTTTAGTGACAATACAAATGGTGTTGTACCAATTGGAAGACCTTTTGCAAATAACAAATTGTTAGTTATAAGCAGAGGTGGTAGTCTTCAACCCGTACTAACTCCTGGTGAGTTATATGTTTGTGGTAACAATGTTTCTTCTGGATATTTAAATAATCCAGAGTTGACTGCAAAATCATTTGTTAATTACAAATATACAAGCGAAGCACTTTCATATAGAACAGGAGATATTGTTTATTGGGATAATAGTGGCCTTTTACACTTTATTGGAAGAAAGGATTTTCAAATAAAGATAAAAGGACATAGAATAGAGTTAAGTGAAATTAATAACACATTAAGAGGAATTTCTGGCATAAAAAATTCTATAACTGTTGTAAAGAAAGTAAATAACTTTGATACACTTTGTGCTTATGTAGTCCTTGAAAATAAATCACTTACCGTTCAGGAAATAAAGTCAATTCTTTTTGATAAGCTTCCATCTTATATGGTTCCTACCTACATAACTCTTTTAGATTCTTTACCTATCACAATAAATGGTAAGGTTGATAAAAAGAAACTTCCTGATATAGTAATTGAGCACACTGGAACGACTGAAGCAACAACGGATACAGAGATTAAATTAAAAGAAATATTTGAGACTATGTTAGATACTGACATTGTTTCTATTGATGATTCTTTATTTAATATGGGATTAGATTCATTAATGGCTATAAAATTCTCTGTCGCTGCTCATAAAGTTTTTGGAATTTATATTGATATCAAGGATTTATATAAGTATGATTCTATTCGTGCTTTAGCAGATTTCGTTGACAATCAAGTCCATTCTAATAAAAATTACTTACCAGAAATACAAAAAACAGATGCTCAGGATTTTTATCCTTTATCATCTGGTCAAAAGAGAATTTATTATGCTTGTAAGATGGCTGGGAATGATAATATTGTTTATAATACACCTGGCGCAATATTAGTAGATTCTATATTAAATAAGGAGACGGTTGAATCTGCATTTAAGGATATTATAAAGCGTCAAAGTATATTTAGAACAGTCTTTGTCATTGAAAATGAAGAAGTAAAGCAGAAAGTTTTAGACAATGTTGATTTTGCAGTCGAATCATTTAACAATACAAGCAGTGAAATAGATTCACTAGTAAACAATTTTGCTAAACCTTTCGATTTAGAAAAAGCACCTTTATTAAGAGTTGAAATTCATTATATAGATAACAAAGAAACTTTATTATTATTTGATTCTCATCATATTGTTATGGATGGTGTTTCTCTAAACATATTAGTAAATGACTTATTTAAGCTATATAATAGTGAAAGCATTGAACCTCTTGAAGTGGAATATACAGATTATTCTGTATGGGAGAATACTTTAATAAATGAAGATAAGTTCTCTGATGATAAAAAGTATTGGTTAGATTGTTTTAAGGATTTCGATTTTGAAACTTTGAATTTGCCTTTTGATTACACTGTACCAGCAAATCAAACTTATACTGGCAATAAACTTTATAATCATCTTGAGCAGTCTACAATCGATGAAGTTTCAGCTTTTGCAAAAGGACATCACGTATCAACTTATTCTGTATTTTTAACAGCTTTATTTGTTACTCTTTATAAATATACTGGTCAAACTGATATCGTTATCGGAAGTCCTGTTGCTAATAGAAGTATTGAATGCCTACAAAATATCATCGGAATGTTTGTTAACAACATTGCTTTGAGAACAAAAATATTAGAGAATCAATCAGTTTCAGATTTAATTACTTTTGTAAATAATACTGTTACTGGTGCCTTAGATCATCAGATCTATCCTTATGATGTGCTTGTTAAAGATTTACAGGTTCCTGTTGATCATTCAAGAAATCCTTTGTTTGATGTAGTTTTAACTTATCAAAATCAGGAAGACACTTCTACTTTGACTAACAACAAAGCTGAAATGCTTCCAACTGTAACTAATACTGCTAAATTTGCTATTACATTAGAAATTGCACCTAAGTCTAATCAAATAAATCTTGAATATAGAAGTGATTTATTTAAAGAAAATACTATGACAAGTTTCTTAAAACATTATCTATTTGTTTTAAAACAAATAATAGAAGGATTTAATGATGAAGTTCAAAATGTTAATATTATAACTGATGATGAGCAAAAGTTATTAGATAAATTTAATAATACTTATGGTAAAATTAACAGGGCTCCTGTTTCTAAGATCTTTGAAGAACAAGCCGCATTGCACGCAAATGATATTGCAGTTGTTTGTGATGATAAGACTTTAACCTATCAAGAATTAAATGAACGAGCAAATAGTTTGGCTCATCTTCTAATTGAAAAAGGAATTAAACCAAATGACATTGTCGCTATAATGACTAATAGATCTTTAGAGACCATTGTGTGTATGATTGCTATCCTTAAATCAGGTGCGGCTTTCTTAAATATAGATCCTACTTATCCTATTGAGAGAACTGAATACTATATTTCTGATAGTAAAATTCAACATGTTCTTACCCAAAGAGAATTAAAGGACAAAGTTGCACAAATCAAGAATCGTATAGATATTGATTTAGATATCAAGGATATTTACGGAAAGAATAAAGAAAATCCTGATGTTAAAGTTGGTGAAAGAGATTTATCTTATATTATTTATACCTCTGGCTCTACCGGAACACCTAAGGGTGTAATGTTAAACCAAATTGGTATGTCTAATATGGTTCAAGCAATGACTAGAGTTTTGGAATATCTAAAAGAAGGAAATAAACACGCTATCGCATCTGTAACATCCACCCCTTTTGATATTTTCGTATATGAGATTATAGTTTCTCTTACTCATGGTCTTAAAGTTGTAATGGCTAACAATGCAGAGCACAGAAATCCAAAACTGTTGGATGCTTTGATTCGTAAGCACGGTGTTGATGTAATGACTGTTACTCCTAGTTTGATGAAAATTAACTATGATAACAGAGAACCTGATACAGCTTTGGCTAATGTAAAGAATATGGTATTTGGTGGAGAACCTTTACCAGAAAAATTCGTAAAAGATTTAAAGGCTTTAGCTGATGACATTACTGTTTACAATATATATGGTCCAAGTGAAATAACAATACTTTCAAATGTTCAAAATTTGAACGGAGAAAAGGAGATTACAGTTGGTCCTCCAATTTTAAATACTCAAATGTATATATTAGATAAAAATATGAAGCAACTACCTATTGGCGTTGTCGGAGAAATCTATATTGCTGGTATTCAAGTTGGAGAAGGTTATATTGGAAAAGAAGAGATGACTAAGCAAAGATTCTTAAAAAATCCATTTGGTCCTGGAAAAATCTATAAAACTGGTGATATTGGAAGATGGACTTTTGACGGAAAAATTCAGTGTCTTGGTCGTGTTGATAATCAGGTAAAATTAAGAGGACTTCGTATTGAGCTTGGTGAAATAGAAGATGAGATATTAAAAATGCCAGGAGTTACTTCTGCAATAGTTAATAAAGTTTCTCTTGATGGTAAAGAATCTTTATGTGGTTACTACGTAGCAGATAACAACTTAGCAGAGAATATAGTTAAGGAAAATTTGAGGAAGTTCTTGCCTCCTTACATGGTGCCTACTTATATTATAAAGCTTGATAAAATGCCTTATACTATTAATAGAAAGGTTGATAGAAAAGCTCTTCCTCTTCCTGTTGTAAACAAATTTGCTTCTGCAACTGTTGACATTAGATCTCTTAATTCAAACGAAGAGAAATTATTAGAAATTTGGAAGAATATCCTTAAAACAGATAAGATCTCTGTTGATGATAATTTCTTTGATATTGGTGGAGATTCTATTCTTGCAATTAATATGCAAATAGAGGCTTTGAAATATGGCTTGGAATTTGAGTATGCAGATATATTTAACTTCCCTACCATTAGACAATTATCAAAGAAACTTCCAAGTCCAGAAGAGCATTTTATGGCAAATTATGATTATTCTAAAATCAATAATCTTTTAAAAGCAAACTCTATTGACAACTTGGATAAAATTGAGAAATATAATTTTAGAAATGCCCTTATAATAGGAAGCACTGGATATTTAGGTGCTCACATACTACATTCGTTCTTAATACACGAATCAGGTACAGCTTATTGTTTAATCAGACCAAAGAGCAATATGTCTCCAGAAGATAGAATTATCAGTTACCTAAATTTCTATTTTGGAGAAGATTTCTATAATAATTATAAAGATAGAATAAAAGTTGTTGCAGGAGACTTGGTAAAAGAAAATTTAGGCTTATCTGAAAGTGATTATAATGAAGTTGTGTCTAATGTTGATGTTGTTATCAACTCTGGTGCTATTGTTAAGCATTTTGGATTAAAGAAAGAATTTGAGGATATTAATGTAAAAGGTACTCAATATATAGTAGACTTGTGTAAGAAGAATAATAAGAGATTAATTCATGCTTCGACTATTAGTATATCTGGTTTTGGAGAAAAAGAGGAACTTACGACTACTCCTGAAGAAGAAGGTTCGAAATTATTTACTGAACATGATTTATATGTTGGTCAAAGTATTAAAGGCATTTACAGTACAACTAAATACAAAGCTGAAATTTCAGTTTTAGAAGCTATTGAAGATGGATTAGATGCCCAAATTGTTAGAATTGGTAATATCACTAATAGATATTCTGATGGAATGTTCCAAAAAAATATTAAAGACAATGCTTTTGTTAGAAGACTGAAATCATTTATTGAAATTGGAGCTTTCCCAAAAGAAACTTTAAAGCATGCTCTTGAGTTTACTCCAGTTGATTTATGTGCTGATGCAATAATAAAAATACTAGAATATAGCAGTCCTTGCAATGTATTCCATATATACAATCCGAATTTAATGCCTGCACCTTTATTGTATAATACTTTATTAGATAGAGGCTTTGAGATTATTCCTGTTACTGATGAATTAATGTCATACATTATAACAGGTATATTGGAAGACAATAAAAAGAAAGATACTATTTCTGGAATTATACAAGATATTGACAAAAACAAAAAGTTCACGTATACTTCTAAGGTTAGACTAGATTGTGACTTTACAAATAATTTTTTGAATAAAGTCGGTTTTAACTGGGTTTCTTATGATAGTCTCTATATCAATAAATGTTTTGATTATTTTAAGAAAGTACATTTTATAGAAGGAGATAAATAAATGTTAGATAAAATTTCTATACCATTATTTTTATTAATGTTGTCAGCCTTATCAATAGTCATTACTCTTATATATGTTCTAAGGACAAAAGGAAGATCCCAATTAAAGACAATTTTTTGCGTAGATTTGATCTGTGTATTGGTTATTTGCCTAGGTGTAATATTTCAAGATATTCTAAGTAAAAACTTTAATTGGAATCCTTGGAACTTTGAAAAGTTTATTTATATAGGAACTTGTTTTTTGCCAGTCGCAATCTTTTTTACAGGATTAATTTTTGCTAAAACAAAAATTACTTTTAAAAAAAGATATCTGCTATTCTTTATAGTTCCTGCATTATCACTAATAGTATTATGGACAAATGATTATCATCATTTGTTCTATAAAACATATTCATATTTATATCTTAGTGATTGCGAAGTTGGTCCATATATAATTATTCATAATATTTACTCATATACATTATTATTACTTGGAGTTATCCAAATGATAAAAGCAACTTCTAAAAATTCCGGTTTCTTTTCAAAGCAATCTTTATTGCTTATACTAGGAATCAGCATTCCTTTTATAACTAATATATTAGGAACTTTTAAGATAATTCCTATGACCGTTTATATGACTCCTATGTCTTTTGCACTTACTATGATCTGCTTTGCATTTGCAATTTTTAAATTTCAATTCTTAGGAATTGCTCCAATTGCAGTTCAGATAATTGCAAATAGAATATCTGATAGTTATATGGTGTTAAATGAAAATTTAGTTATAACTGATTTTAATGATACTTTTTTAAGAACTTTTAATTTAAAAGGACTTGATGTTAGAGGAAAAGATTTTAATACTTTTATTAAAGAACATAAAAAATATAAAATCAATGTCAAGAAATTTGATAAAGCTATTGCAAATGCCCAATCTTCTAAGAATACTATTACCTTTGAAGAACACCTTGAGTCATTGGACAAATATTTTACAGTTGAAATAAATACTCTTTATAATAAAGATGTATTCTTAGGAATATTATTATTATTTAAAGATATTACTCAGCACAAAAAAGATATGCAAGCTATTAAGGATAACCAAGACATGCTTATGGAAAAAGAACGTTTAGCTTCTCTTGGTCAATTAATTGGTGGTATATCTCACAACCTAAAGACTCCTATAATGTCTATATCTGGTGCAGCAGAAGGATTAACAGATCTTATTAAAGAGTATGAAGCTTCTGTCGGAGATCCAGAAGTTACAGTAGAAGATCATCACGCCATTGCTAATGATATGAAAGAATGGATTTCTAAGATTCATTCATATACAGCTTATATGTCTGATATTATCACTGCTGTTAAAGGACAGGCTGTCGCTCTTTCTGAAAATCAAAATGATGTATTTACAGTCGATGAGCTTCTAAAAAGAGTTGATATTTTGATGAAACATGAAATAAAAAATGCTTCATTAATTTTAGAAGTAAATCTTGAAGTGCCTTCTGATACTAAGTTAGAAGGCGATGTAAATAGCTTAGTTCAAGTTGTAAACAATTTAATTACTAATGCTATACAAGCATATAATGGTGTTAAAGGCGAAAAAATCGAAATACGAGTTCGTAAAGATTATTCTAATTTGATTATTTCAGTTTCTGATCATGGTATGGGAATGTCAAATGAAGTTAAAGATAAACTTTTCAAATCAATGGTTACTACAAAAGGAAAAAACGGAACCGGTCTTGGTTTGTTTATGTCTTATTCTACAATTAAAGGTCACTTTAATGGAGAAATGACTTTTGAGTCAGAACTTAATGTTGGTACTACATTTAATGTTATACTTCCTTTACCTGAGAGTTTATAATTTAAAATTATAAATATATATAGGTTAAAAGCAAAGAAAAACTTTATTTTTATCAAATTTTTCCTTGCTTTTTTTATTTTTTATTATTATAATAATTCTATATAAGTAATATATAATGGATTGGAGATTAGCTATGAGAAAAAACATGATTAATCAGGCAGCAAACGGTTACAAAGTTATCGTTGTTGATGATGAGCAAGGCATCCTTGATTCTTTATCTATTTTTTTAAAACGTTCTGGTTATAGTTTCACTGGTACAACAAATCCTCTTGACGCTATTGAACGTGTTAAAAATGAGCATTTTGACATGATGATTCTAGACTTTATGATGGATCCTATTCATGGAGACGAGGTTGTCGAGGAAATAAGGAAGTTTAACAAAGATCTATATATTTTATTATTGACTGGCCATAAAGACTTAGCTCCTCCTCTTGAAACAATTAAGAGATTGGATATTCAAGGGTATTGTGAAAAAAGTGATAAATTTGACCAATTACTTTTGTTAATTGAGTCTGGTATTAAATCGATAGAACAGATGAATACAATTAAAAAGATTAATACCGAATTACAAGACAAAAGTGAAGAATTAGAAAAAGCTTATTTAGATACTATTGGCATATTGCGCCAAACAGTTGAAGCGAAGGATCCTTATACTAGAGGCCACTCAGATAGGGTTTCAGAATTTTCTGTTTTAATTGGTAAAAAAATGGGCTTAGACGATGAAACTTTGCACACCTTAAAAATAGGTGGATTATTCCATGATATAGGAAAGATTGGAATCCCTGATAGTATTCTTTTAAAAGAATCTAAGTTAAGTGATGAAGAATATTCTCAGATAAAAAATCATCCAACTATTGGTGCACATATGTTAGGTGACGCAGCTGTTTTCAAAGATATTATTCCAATCGTAAAACATCATCACGAAAGATTTGATGGTAGAGGATATCCTAGCCAATTAGCTGGTGAAAATATTCCTTTCATTGCCAGAATTGCAGCAGTTGCAGATACTTTTGATGCAATGACTTCAAAGAGAACATATAGAGATGCATTACCTCTTTCTGTCGTAAAAGAAGAAATAGAAAAATGTTCTGGAACACAATTTGATCCAAAAATTGCTAAAGTATTTTTAGATATATTAAATAATGATTATAAATCAATTACAGATATTCAAGAAAAATATAAAAGTTAATAACAACCTTGTAATTAAACAAGGTTGTTATTTTTTATACTTTCATTGATAATTTCACTTTTTGTCTTTCTTTATCTATGTCTATTACTTTGGCTTTTACAACATCTCCGACAGATACGATTTCCGATGGGTTTTTTACGAATTTTTCGCTCATTTCTGAGATGTGAACAAGTCCATCGTGTTTTACACCTATGTCAACAAAGGCTCCAAAGTCTGTTACATTTCTGATTGTTCCTGTTAGCACCATGCCAATACTTAAGTCTTCAAATTTTAGTACATCTGATCTTAATATAGGCTTTGGCATTTCTTCCCTTGGATCTCTCCCTGGTTTCATTAACTCTGAAATTATATCTTTTAGAGTTATTTCGCCCACTTCCAGTTCTTTGGCTAAATTTTTAATCTCTTTTTCACTATTTATGTTTGATAATTTTTCTTGTATTTGTTTAAATTTTTCTTTATCTTGCAAGTCTTTTACGACAAATCCGATTTTTCTAAGTATTTCCTCCGCAATTTTATAACTTTCTGGATGAACGCCTGTAATTTCTAATGGATTTTTTCCTTCTGGCACTCTTATAAATCCTGCACATTGTTCGTATGAAGCCTTTCCTATCTTAGGAACTTTTAAAAGTTCTTTTCTTTCTTTAAATTTTCCATTTTCTTCTCTATATTTAACTATATTTTTTGCAACGGTTTGGCTAACTCCTGCTACGTATGACAAAAGCGAAGGCGTCGCAGTATTTACATCTACCCCAACTGAATTTACAGCATCTTCTACAACTCCGGTTAAACTCTCTCCTAGTTTCTTTTGATTCACATCATGTTGATATTGTCCTACTCCTATTGCCTTTGGATCTATTTTTACAAGTTCCGCTAATGGATCTTGTAATCTTCTTGCTATAGATATTGCTCCTCTTATCGAAACATTTATATCTGGATACTCTTCTGTTGCAAGTTTTGATGCTGAATAAACTGATGCTCCTGCCTCTGAAACTATAACATATACTAATTCTTTATTATATTTTTCTTTTATTTCTTGTATTAATTCAGCAACAAATTGCTCCGACTCCCTAGATGCAGTTCCGTTTCCTATTGCAAACATATCAACATTATCTTTTAGAATTAATCTAATTAATTCTTTTTTTGCTCCCATAATATCGTTTTGTGGTTCTGTTGGATAAATTGTTGTATAATCTAATACTTTACCTGTTTCGTCAATTACTGCTATTTTACATCCAGTCCTGTATGCTGGATCAAATCCAATTACTGTTTTTCCTTTTATTGGACTTATCAACAATAATTGTTTTGCATTTTTTCCAAACACAGAAATTGCTTGTTCCTCTGCTTTTTCTGTCAAGTCTGCTCTTATTTCTCTATCAATTGAAGGTTCAATTAGTCTTGTAAAGCTATCTTGAATACAATTATTTAATAATTCCGCATATTGGCTTTTATTATTCTTTATAATATCATTTTGTATTAATTCTACTATTTTTTCCTCTGGTTTATCTATTTTTACTTTTAGAAATTCTTCCTTCTCTCCCCTATTTATTGCTAGTATTCTATGGCTTGGAATTCTATTTACTTTTTCTTGGAAATCATAGTACATTTCGTAGTTCGATTTTTCGTCCTTTGCTGATTTAGTATTTATTATACCTTCTCTATAACAAATCTTCTTTATCTTTTTTCTGTACTCTGGGTTGTCTGAAATATTTTCTGCAATTATATCTAATGCTCCATTAATAGCATCTTCTACTGAATTTACTTCTTTTTCTGCATTTATGAAACCTTCGGCGTATTTATTTATGTCTATACTTTCATCTTGCTTAATTATAGTATCCGCAAGGCTTTCAAGTCCTTTCTCTTTTGCAATAGTAGCTCTCGTTCTCTTTTTTTGTTTGTATGGTCTATATATGTCTTCAACCTCTGCCAAAGTAATACATTTTTCCAAATCTTTTATAATTTCTTGTGTTAGTTTTCCTTGTGAATCTATTGATTTTATAACTTCTTCTTTTCTACTTTCAAGATTTCTAAGATATGTTAGTCTTTCTCCAAGATTTCTTAATAATTCATCTGACAATCCTCCAGTTGCTTCTTTTCTATAACGTGCAATAAAAGGTATTGTATTTCCTTCATCTATTAGCTTTATTGTGCTCTCTACTTGTGACTGCTTAATTTGCAACTCTTGTGCAATTATTTCTACAATCTTATTCATATTAATAAATTCCTTTCTTTAATCAAATAACAAAGCATACACAGATTATTTATCTCTACCGTGTATGCATTGTAAATTATTCTATTCCTAAATATTCGTTATAAGTACATTCTCTGTCTACAATTCCATCTTGTTTTATATCAATTATTCTGTTTGCAACAGTTTGTGTTAATTGATGGTCATGTGAAGTAAAGATTAAATTTCCCGGGAATTTTGACATTCCTTCATTTAGTGCGGTTATACTTTCCATATCTAAATGGTTAGTTGGCTCATCAAATATTAAGAAATTTGCTCCTGAAAGCATCATCTTAGAAAGAACACATCTAACTTTTTCTCCTCCAGATAACACTTTTACTGATTTTAGAGCTTCTTCTCCTGAGAACAACATTCTTCCCAAGAAACTTCTTACATAAGTTTCATCTGGATCTTTTGAATATTGTCTTAACCAGTCTGTTATTGATAAATCACTGTTAAATAAGTAGCTGTTATCTTTTGGGAAGTAATTATTAGTAATTGTTGTTCCCCAAATTATTTTTCCTTCATCTGGTTCAAGTTCTCCTGCAATTATTTGGAATAGCACTGTCTTAGCATTTTCATTATCTGCTAACAATGCAATTTTGTCATTTGGCTTTACAGTAAATGATACTTTGTCTAGAATCTTTTCTCCATTTATAGTTTTAGAAACATTCTTTACTTGCAAAATTTCATTACCTGGTAATCTATCTGGTTTAAAATCTATATATGGATATTTTCTATTTGAAGGAGTTATTTCGTCTAATTGGATTTTCTCTAAAGATTTCTTTCTTGAAGTTGCTTGTTTTGATTTTGATGCGTTTGCACTAAATCTTGCTATAAACGCTTGTAATTCTTTTATTTTTTCTTCCTTCTTTTTATTTTGTTCTCTCATTTGTTTTAATAATAATTGACTTGATTCATACCAGAAATCATAATTCCCTGGATATACTTTGATTTTTCCGTAGTCTACATCAGCAATATTTGTGCAAACTTTATTTAAGAAATATCTATCGTGTGATACTACTATAACTGTATTTTCGAAATTAATTAAAAATTCTTCTAGCCAATTAATTGTTTTTAAATCCAAGTCGTTTGTAGGCTCATCCAGTAATAATATATCTGGATTTCCAAATAAAGCTTGTGCTAAAAGCACTTTAACTTTCTCTTTATCTTCTAATTCTTTCATATATTTATAATGTTTATCTGGTGCAATTCCTACATCATTTAATAACATAGCTGCATCAGAGTCTGCATTCCAGCCATCTAATTCAGCAAATCTTTCCTCAAGTTTTGCTGCTTTCATTCCATCTTCTTCTGAAAAGTCTGGTTTAGAATATATTGCATCTTTTTCTTTCATTATTTTATATAATTCTTGATTTCCCATTATTACTGTTTCCATTACAGTATTCTCTTCGTAAGCAAAGTGATCTTGTTTTAACACTGATAATCTCTCTGTTTTTTCTTTAGTAACTTCTCCCTTGCTTGGTTCTAATTCTCCAGATAATACTTTTAAAAAAGTAGATTTACCTGCACCATTAGCTCCAATTATTCCATAGCAACAACCTTTGTTAAATTTTATATTAACATCTTCAAACAATGTTCTTTTTCCAAATCTAATTGTTACTCCACTAGCTATTAACATTTCTTCCTCCTAATTTTTATTTTAACAGCATTATTATATCGTATATTTCTAGTTTTTTCAATGGTTTATGTGTTTTTTATTTTAATTTTTCAAAATTATGTCTACTTGTTTTTTGTCTTTTTTTGGTTTCTCTTTTTTTTACAATATTTTTTATTTTTTTCTCTTTTGCGTATTTCCCAGGATTTTTAGCTGATAATTTTTACTATTTTTTATGTGTTTTCTATGTGCCCTCTGCTGTTTTTTTATCCGGTTTTCTTTTTATATTTTTAAATATATTTTAAAAATTTTTTCCTGTTTTTTGTTTTACATAATATATATTTTTATTTTTTAAATGTTTTTTATTTATATTAATTATTTTGATTTTTTTTGTTAATCAAATTTACTTTCAATTAAAATTTTAAATTTAATTATTTTTATATTATTATTTTTTATAAAATTATTTATCATTTATTTTTTAAATTATTATCTTTTTATTTTTAATTATTTTTTATCTTAGAATAATTTTTTATATTTTTATAAAATAAATAAAATGAATTAAATAATTTATTTTATTTAATATTTAATTTCAAAAAAAAATAAATAATCATTTTATATTTATTTTTTATTTAATTTTTTTTTTATTTTTTATTATTTATAATTAACAATGTGATAATAAAAATATTATTAATCAATAAAATATTTTTATTATTTATTTTGTTTATTCTCTGCTTGGCATTATATTATAAAACCTCTTATATTTTTATGTATACCTAGTTTTTATTATTTATTTTTATTTTGTTTTTTTAATATTTTTGTTTGTCGCTTATTTCCCCTGGTTTTCCGCTGATAATTTTTACTATTTTTTATGTATTTTTCTCTATGTATCTTCCCCCCGTTTTTTATCCAGCCTTCTTTTTATATGTTAAAATATATTAAAAAATTTTTCAGCTTTTTCATTTTACATAATATATGTTTTTGTTTTTTAAATATTTTTTTTTATTAATTAAATTTATTTTTAATTAAAAGTTTAAATTTAATTATTTTTATATTATTATTTTTTATAAAATTATTTATCATTTATTTTTTAAATTATTATTTCTTTATTTTTAATTATTTTGTATTTTAAAATAAAATAATTTTTTTAATTAAATATTTTATTTTAATTAAATTTATTTAATTTTAATTTTCAAAAAATAAATAATTATTTTATTATAAATATTTTTAATTATTTTTATTTTTTATATTATTTTTATAATACATTTTCGTTAAATTTTTTTATTAAATCTCTTTCTCTTTTATATAAAACTCTTTCAACATTTTCTTATGTAACCTCTTTCATGTGTAATATTTGATTTTTGGCTCAAAAAATGGTATAATATATTTACTATAAATTTTTTTGGAGGTTTCTCAAATGAAACGAGTCACGAATGTCAAATGCTATCGGACTAACGACGGTCGGTATTTCCGCGCAAGCGTCATCAACATCTTGGTAGCGATTGCAATAGCCTTCATGCTCATTGCTTTTATCGTATTTTTCAGCGAAGTCGTCATTGACGACACAATGGAGTTTCTGCTCCATATGTTTCTGAAAACCGTAATTTGTGGTGGCATCGGCTTTGTAGGCTACATGATTCTCAGATGGGTCGGTAAGACCTTCTGAAAAACAGCTCCCTATCATTTTCGAATGATAGAGGAGCTGTTTTTTTACATAAAAAAAAGAAAACTATATTTCTATATTTTTCTTTTCATTCTGGTGCACCACCGGGGAGTCGAACCCCGGACCTTCTGATTAAGAGTCAGCTGCTCTACCAACTGAGCTAGTGGTGCATCTCTATTAAATTACTTATTTATTATATTCTTTTTTTATTGTGTTGTCAATACTTTAGCCACTATTTTACTAAAGTATTGACACACATTTATTTTATTATTTATTCTCCACCTTCTTCTCCTGAAGTTGGTTTTTCTGTATTTTCACTTGGACTTGGTGTTGGTTGTTCTGGTTGCGAAGGTTTCTCTTCTGGTTCCTGAGGTAAAACTTTTTTAGTTCCTTTTTCTATAATTCTTTCGAGTGGTTTATAGTAATCTGTTGACATTAACTCTGTTGATATTGTTGCTCCATTTAATTTCAATATTTTATATGTAACGCTAGTGCATCCATTATGTCCATATTGTATTATTCTTTCTTCTCCTTCATTCATATCTGAGTTTTCTTGATATTGTACAGGCATTTGAATTATTGATGTTACTTTTGATTGTATTACTACTTCGTATTCTTTCTCTTCTTTTATTCCTTTTATTGTAATTTTGTTTACTCCACTATTTGCAGATGCTTCAATTTTTACTGGATATTGTCTATTGTTTTTAAACTTAAAGTCCAATGTCCCCCAAGATACCGTAGCATCTCTGCCAGCTGCAACATATGACGATTCAAAGCAATGGTTACTTCTTTCAGTAATTTCTAGATTTGCATATACAACTGCATTATATAATGTAGAAGATACTTGGCAAATGCCTCCTCCTACTTCTTGGATCACTTTGCCTCCAGCATATGCGCCGGCCTCTTTAAATCCTGCTGCTTTTGTTCTTTTTCCTACTGTTTTATTATATGAGAAAGTCTCTCCAGGCAATATAACTGTTCCATTTATTTTTTGTGCCGCTAGCGATATATTATTGCTTCTATTCTTATTAGTTGCATCATATCTTGTTGTGAATGTTCCCAACACATCAGGGAATGCTTCTTCTCCTAAATCTCTTATTGTTTTATTTGGCACTGTTATTTTTAATGGAACTCTATATTCTTCTTTATCTTCTTCTAATAATTTTGTTGCTTCTTCTACGGATATTGCAAAGTTTACTCCATTTACATTTGGATGTACTGTTGTTGGATTTTGTGTTATATATGCATCAACAGGCTCTTTATATATTTCGTCATGTATTTTTTCCATATCAATTTTGTCTGGCTCTTTTTGTTTTACTGGTACATTTATTATTTCTTCGTTTTTTCCTATTTTATATATTGCTTCTCTTATTTGTTTTTTTAATTTTTCCTTTTCTATTGAAAGTCCTGGTTTTCCTTTTGTAATTACTAGCTCTTCACCTTCAATGTAATATGCATATTCCTCCACTGCTCCTGGTAGTATCGCACCCATTTCTTCAATCTTTTTGTCAATTAATTCTTCATTATATTTTATATCCATATTCAATTTTGTTTTTAATAAAGTTGACTTTATTATTGCAAAATTATTGACAAATATGTTACTATCCCTACCTATATTATATGCCTGATTCGTAATTTCATCCAAATTATATTGCAAATCAATGTCGTTTAGGTTGATTGCAGTTTCTAACTCTTGATATTTTAGTACAATTTTTCTCGCTGACATTTCCTCAGTGATTTCCTGCAATTTTTGTTCCAATTCTTTTTTTGTTAAATTAGACACATTTATATCACTAATGTAGACACCATTGATAACTTTTTCGTTTGTCATATTCAAGACTGCAAAAACTGTTGACATACATAGCAATACAATAATGCAAATACCAATAATAATTATTATCTTTTTTGTCCTTTTTCTATTCTTTTCATTTTCTTCTTTTCTCGTTGTTCGCTTTGTGTTTTCTTCTATTGTTTTTTCCTCTTCCATGTTCTCTCCTCTTTTTTATTTTCTTATTTTTATATTACCATATTAGTGTTTTTTTTACAATATTTTATGGACTTTTATATGCTTTTTTTATATAATATTTATGATTATTAATTGGAGGAATTGCCATGCTTGGAAGTCTTATTAGGAATATTAGAAAGTCGAAAAAAATAAAAAGAGTTAATCTTGCAAAAGATGTTGGAGTCGATGTTGGTCATCTTGCCCATATAGAAAGAGGCGAGAGAATTCCTACTCATAAAACTTTAATGAAAATATGTGATTGTTTAAAAATTCCTTATCAACCTCTCATGTATGCTTATGACAAAACTTATGATAATGAAAGGGCTTTTTGCGATTTTGATTTTGATCTTTTAGATCATTATTGTTATGACAAAGTTATGGCTGTCAATAATATTGATTCCCTTATTCCTTGTCCTCCCGATATAAAAACAGCTTCACTTGCAATAAAAATGTGTGACGATTTAATGGCCCCCATATTGCCTAAGGATTCTTATGCATTTATAGAACTAAATTCCCCTGTTTATAATAAAGATTTAGGGTTGTTTTGCTATAACAACAAATGCTATGTTCGTCAATTACAGATAAAAAACGATGCTGTTTTTCTTAGATCTTTGAAAAAAGGAGCTTTAGATATTAGGGTTTTAAGAAAAGGTAATTTTTATATTTTAGGGAAAGTGATATTAAGCGATATTATGTAATAAAATTTCTCATTTTTTTACAAATTTTTTCAAAAAGTACTTGATTATATATTTTATTAATATTATAATATAATCGACAAAAGATAAATAGGAGATATTAAAATGGAATTAGTAAAGAATATATTTTTTAATACGGACAAATTAGTAGAAAACTCAAAGATAAAAATTTCATATACAGGTAAACTTTTTGAGGAAAATTCTGAAGAAGTTTTTCTTCATTATGGTTATAATGCTCAATGGGATAACGTTTCAGAAGTTGAAATGGTAAAGACAGAATTAGGATTCCAAGCAGAAATAGAATTGCTTTCTGCTGATTCTTTAAACTTGTGCTTCAGAAACGCTAACAATGAATGGGACAACAATGATGGACAAAACTATGTATTTCCTATCGAGAAAGTTGAAGTTTCTCTAGTTCCACAAGATAACGAGTTTCACATGGATGCACCAAGAAGATTAAGAAAGTCTTACATTTGGAGCAAAAAAATTAGATTAGCAATATACAAAATTATTAAATATTTCCCAAAAATCATTTCTGGAAATTATAAAAGAAAAGTAAATAATAATGATATAACCTTATAAAAAAATTCCCTAGATATAGGGAATTTTTTATATTTGCCAACCACCATTTATTCCTATTACTTGACCTGTTACATATTCATCTTCTAACAGCCATTTAACGCATTTTGCGATATCCTCTTTTTTTCCTATTTTTCTTAAAGGTATTTCTTTGATTATTTCTTCTTTTTCCTCTTTTGATAAATTATCATTCATTTCTGTATCTATGATACCTGGTGCTATACTATTTACTCTTATATTTGATTCTCCTAGTTCTTTAGCTAATGATTTTGTTATAGCATCTGTTGCTGCTTTAGTTGCTGCATAATGGCTTTCACAAGAAGCTCCTATCTGTCCCCAAATAGATGATATATTTATTATGCTACCTTCTTTTTTGTTTACCATATATGGAATTGTTTCTTGACACATATAAAATACAGAGTTCAAATTGTTTTGTATCATGCTTTCCCAATCCTTATCCGTAATATCAACAAACATTTTTATTTGATCTATTCCTGCATTATTTATTATACAGTCAATTTTTTTATATTTATTTATTGTGTAATTTATTAGAGCTCTTACTTCTTCTCTTTTTGACACATCTGCTTTAAATATATCTACATCAAATTCTTCTTGCAATTTTTTAGCTTCTTTTTCAGATTTATTATAATTAGCAATTACTTGGTAGTTTTCTTTTGCTAGCTCTTTTGCCAAACAATTTCCTATTCCTCTTGATGCCCCTGTAATAATTACAATCTTTTTCATTTTTTCTCCCTCTTTATAATTTATATTTCTTTCTTTGAGCTCGTCCATTAAAACAAAAAAAGAACTAGGTGTAAATCACCTAGTTTTTTATGGAGCCACTTATCTGATTCGAACAGATGACCTACTGATTACAAGTCAGTTGCTCTACCAGCTGAGCTAAAGTGGCATATTTGGTGACCCCGACGGGAATTGAACCCATGTCTCCGCCGTGAAAGGGCGATGTCTTAACCTCTTGACCACGGGGCCTTATAAAACTGACCTCTAGGATCTAAGAAACTTAAATCCTAGATTTTTGGTGAGCCATCGCGGACTCGAACCGCGGACAACTTGATTAAAAGTCAAGTGCTCTACCACCTGAGCTAATGACCCAAATTTTCTTTGATCAACGCATGTTTTATTTTACACTATTTTTATGGTTTTGTCAACGGTTTTCTTTATTTTTTTTAATATTTTTTCATTATTTATGGTTTTTAATTCAGAAAATCAATATTTTAGTCCTGATTTAGCTTTTCAATTAGTTCTTCAACTTCTATTCCATGCACTAAACAAGCTTCTTCCAAGGTCTCTGCTTGTGATGCTGGACAACCCAAGCAATGCATACCTGCATCTAATAATATCTCTACCTTTTCAGGAGCTTTTTCTACAATCTCTCCTATTTTTGTATCTTTTTCTATCTTCATTTAAGATTTCTCCTTTCTTTTTGTCGATTATTGTTATATTATTCTACCATAAATTTCGAAAAAAGTATAGACTTTTTTCTATTTTCGTAGTAAAATGGCAAAAAATGGAAGGGGTGTTTTAATTAAAGTCTTATTTTTTTTTATTAATATTAACTATCAATTCATTTATTGTACTTTATTATATTTATTCATATTGCGAATTTTATTTCTTTAAATCTAAGCAGGGGGCAAAATTAGAATTAAAAAATAAGGAAAGGAGACGTGGTTACTAATTATTAATTTACTAACTTTTATTTTATCATGCTTATTTTCAATAGGTTTACTTATTGTGGAAATTTTATATTTTTATGATATTTTGTTTGAAAATAATTTTGTACTTTACGTAAGTTCTGTTATTTTAAATTTACCGGAAAAGAATCCATTATTATGGAGTAATATAAAATTTATTTTTATATTATCTACATTTTTAGCAAATATTATAATTTTAAATTTTTTATTGGAATCCCTTTTCTCTAAGTTTTCTTACGAGAATAAGTGTTTCAAGAAAGTTACTTTCGCCGATAAATTAAATCTTATTATTGGACAAGACTTCTCTCTAAAAGAAAAAGTTATAATTCCTGAAAAAGGATTATTTCAAAACATTTTAATTACAGGAGCTATCGGTTCTGGTAAAACGAGTAGTGCGATGTATCCCATTACAGAACAATTAATTGCTTATAACTCCAATTCTAGCTCAAACAGGTTAGGAATGTTAATTCTAGATGTCAAGGGAAATTATTACAATCAAGTTCTAGAGTTTGCAAAAAAGCATAATAGATTAGATGACTTAATTTCAATTCAAGTTGCTGGAAAGTATAAGTATAATCCTTTGGATAATACTTCATTAAAACCATCTGTTTTGGCTAATCGTTTAAAAACAATATTACTTTTGTTTTCGCCTAACAATACAGAGTCGTACTGGATAGATAAAAGTGAAACCGCTCTATCGGAGGCTATTAAGCTTTGTAGATTATATAATAATAACTATGTTACTTTTTCTGAACTTCATAATTTAATTACAAATAGGGATTATTATTTTTCAAAGATATCTTTCCTTAGAAAAAAGTTTCTTTCAAACTCTTTTAGTAAAAGTGAAATTCATGACCTACTTTCTACTATTAATTTTTTTGAAAAAGAATTTTTCTCTTTGGATGATAGAACTTTAAACATTTTGAAGTCAGAAATAACTAGAATAACTAATTGCTTTATTTCTGACTCTGATGTTTTCTCTACTTTTTGCCCTAGCAAATCTGAAATAAATTTCAATGGATTTTCTGATGTCATTAACTCTGGAAAGATAGTTGTTTTAAATATGAATATTAACGAATATAGAAACTTGTCTAAAATTATTGCTACATATTTAAAGCTTGATTTTCAAACCGAGGTTCTAAAACAACTTTCTAATAACTCATCCTCATCATTAAAGCCTGTTGCTTTTATTTCTGATGAATATAGTGAATATGTATCAGCAACTGATGCTAATTTCTTCTCTCAAAGTAGAGAATCTAAGTGTATAAATGTGGTATCAACTCAGAGTTATACCTCTTTGTTAAATGCTCTCAACAATAAATATTCTGTGGAAGTAATAGTGCAAAACCTAGTAAACAAGCTATGGTTTCGCTCAGACGACATGTTTACCATTGAAGATGCTCAAAAACAGTTACGGAAAAGTCGATAAAGAGAAATCTTCTAAAACCATTTCCGAAAATGCAAGAGAAACTTCTTACAATATTTTTACTCATTCTTTTAAATCAAAGAATTCTAATATTTCCGAGAGTATAAATACATATCTTCAATATGATTTTGCTGTTGATACAAAATTTTTTACACAAGAGCTTAAGACTTTTGAGTGTCTTGGTTTTCTTTCAGATGGAAGTAAAATTTTAGAACCGAAAAAGATTCAGATGCTTCCATATTTTAAATAATTATTATAGGAGGATTTATGTATAAAAAAATACTATTTATATTTTTAATTTTATTTATTATTTTTTCTTTGTCCCCTGTCATGGCCTTTGGAGATCCAAAGTTGGTAACAAAGCTTAATTCGGCTTTTTCTGATATAGAAAAATGGCTCATAAAGCTGGCAACGCCTGCGGCTGCTGTTGCCGTCGGCACTGGTGTTTTTATGAAGAAATTTAGTTTTGGGGATGAAGAAAAAATAAGAACAGGCAAAAAGATAATAAAAAGCTCTTTATTTTCATATGCTTTTATTCTTGCCATTGATCTTATTTTATCTGCTATTAAGAGCCTTGTTAGTTAGGAGTTGATTATAATTAATACTTCTCAAATAGATTATTCTCAAATAATAATAAACACAATAAATCAACTGTTTTCAACTCTTTTTTCTTCATTAGATAAATCTCTTTATTCCTTATTGGATAAAAGCGTCTTTGTTGATGAAAGTATATTATCTGGTGCGTTTTTTAAAACGATTTTTCAAAATTCTTTTGGCTTGCCTACTATTGCCGATGCTCTTTTAGTTGGTTTTGCGATTTATTATTGTTTTAGACTTTCTTTTGCTCAGTTTTCGGGCACTGTTGTTGAAAAACCATATCAATTTTTAACAAAAATACTAATAGTTGCTGTTTGTATAAATTGTTCTTCTTTTATCTGTGAACAATTTTTAAATGTTACAGGCCTAGTCACTGATTCTTTACGAGTTTTAGGAAAACATATTACAGGTCAGGAAATCTCTTTTCATAACTTAATATCAAAATCAATCTATTTGACTAGTAATTCTGAAACCTTTAATTTATTTTCCATCGAAGGAATTTTAAAGAGTTTCTTTTCCATAGGTTTGATTAGCTTGCTTTTCTCCTATTCAATAAGGTACATATTAATAAAAATATTTATTTTATTGTCACCTTTCGCATTCCTTGCTTTGGTTAATAATTCAACTTCGTGGTTTTTTAAGACATGGTTACGTACGTTTTTCTCGCTTTTATTTGTACAGATATTTGTTGCTTTAATTTTATTGTTACTATTTTCTATTAGTATACAATCATCCGACTTGTTCTCCCAAATATCTTACATTAGTACTGTTTTTATTTTGAGTAAAGCTAATAATTATGTCAAAGAGCTTATAGGTGGACTTTCTTTAGATATAAACACAAATATTCTTAGTATAAAAAATTTATTAAAATAGGAGGCTTTATGAAATTTATTTTTCCTAAAAATTATAATTTTAAAAATAAATTGTTTGGCATAATCGATTACTCTTCTTTATTTGTCAATTTACTTTGGGAAGTTTTCGTTTTCTGCTTTATTAATTTAATTTTTGTTAATATTACAATAAAAATTTTTATTTTTATTGTTCTTTGCCTGCCTCTATTTTTATTTTCCCTTGTGGGATTAAATAACGAAAATATTTTATATGTTATAAATTATTTAATAAAATTTGTGTTTAGTACTAAAATATTTTTGTTTAATAAAGACCATTAAAATTGTTTTTATTATTGTAAAACACCTTTAAAAATGATATAATCATTTCAACATTTTACGAAAGGATTGACCTAAATTATGAAACTTGAACAGTCATCAAACTCTTTACTTTTTTCAACAACAAATATTCCAGACGCTTTTTTTACGGAATATTTTTCGCAATCTAGTGGGACAGCCATTAAGGTTTTTCTATATCTCTATTTTCTTTCAAAATATGGAAAAGAAATTAAAATAAATGACCTTTCTAAAAAGCTGGATATTCCTTTAAAAGACATTCAAGATTCTATTAAATATTGGGAATCTTTAGGTTTGTTAATCAGAAAAAATTCAGGTTACGAATTTGCCAATATGCAAGAAATTGAATTGCATAAGCTATACAATCCTAAAGTTTCACAGTCTCCTGAGCAAATCAAAGAAACTGCAAAGAATCAATATAGAGCCAAGGCAATATCCGCTATAAACAACGAGTTTTTCCAAGGAGTAATGTCTCCTTCTTGGTACGGAGATATTGACTTATGGTTTAGCAAATACGGATTTGACGAAGAAGTTATGGTTGCTTTATTTAGATATTGCTTCAATCGCTCTGCTTTACACCGTAATTATATTCAAGCCGTTGCTGAAGCATGGTCACAAAATAACATTAAAACATATTCTGATTTAGACAAATATTACGAGCAACAAGAAGCTCTTGCAAAAATCAAAAAGTCTATTGCTAAAAAATTAGGAATCAGCAGACAGCTTTCTCAATATGAAGAAGCTTATATTGAAAAATGGACAAATGATTTTTCTTTTACTATGCCTGTTATAGAAATTGCATTAAAAAAGACAACATCTAAGTCCAATCCGAATTTTGACTATATAAATAAAATTTTAGAAGACTGGCATGATAGAAATTTAAAAACTCCTGAAGCAGTTAATAAATTTTTATCTGATATGAAGCAAAAAACAAAAGATATAAAAACAATAGAAAAGCAAGCTGGATATAATAACTATTCTCAAAGAGCCTACACTAATCTTTCAGAATTATACGCAAATAATCCAGACAATTTATAAATTTATCCTTAAAAGGATGTGAGGAAATATGAATAATGCAACATTAAAGCAACTACTAAATGAATATGAAATTAAAAGATCTCAAGCAATCTTAATCGCTGAAAAAAAGAAAGAGGATTTTTATAAAAAAAATCCTCGCCTTCAAGAAATAGATAGAGAACTTTGTTCTTTCTCTTTATCAACTGCTAAATCCATTTTACAGACTAATAATAGAGATCTTTTAAAGGATTTAAAGGTAAAACGCTCAGAATTATTAAACGAAAAAGAAGAAATATATCAACAATCAAATATAAGTGAAAAAGATTTTCTACCTATTTTTGAATGTTCACAATGTAATGACACTGGTTATATTACAAAAGATAATAAAACCGAAATGTGTTCTTGTTTAAAACAAAAATTGTTTGATTTGGAATATAATAAGTTTAATACTTTTGATATGTCGAACTGTACATTTAATAACTTTTTAACAGAAGTATATTCACCTACCGTAGAAAAAGAAAAATATAATTCTTCTCTTTCTCCAAGAGAAAATATTAAAATTATTAGAAAGATTTGCGATACTTTTATACTTAATTTTGATGATCCTCATGATAAGAATTTACTTTTTACTGGAAATACTGGTTTAGGAAAAACATTTCTTTCTAATTGTATTGCAAATGAATTATTAAAAAAAGGAAAAGTTGTTTTATATCAGACTGCACCTATTATGCTTGATAGTATAATTAATTATAGAATGCGGAAAAGCTAATAACTTTGATATAATTAAACACTTATACTCTGCTGATTTGCTTGTTATAGATGATCTAGGAACAGAAAGTTTAAATAATATGAAATTTACAGAATTATTTTCGCTTTTAAATGCTAGACTTCTAAATCAAAATAATAAAGTTACAAAAACAATAATTTCTACTAATTTAAATTTAAATGAATTGTCAGCAAGATATGGCGAACGTATAATTTCTAGATTTATCGGAAATTATAATATTTGTTATTTCTTTGGAGATGACATTAGAATAAAAAATAGAATTTAAGAAAAAATATGAAGAAGAAAACCACAAATCAAATTAGATTTATGGTTTTCTTTAAAGTGCTCTTTTTACTGTCTCCACTAATTTGAGTGTAGTTTCACAAAGGGTTATTTTTTTATTACTTTTTTTATTATGTAACCATTTTTACTCTTTTTTTACATTTTTTATTTTTTTTCTGTTTTTTATTTATTTTTTTAATAATTTAATAATAAATATTAAATTATTAATTTAAATATATTTTATTATTTTAATAATTATTTATTTTGTATTTTTGATTTCGTTTTTTCTGTTTTTTAATTATTTTTTTATATTTATTTTTTTATTAATTATTTATTGTTTATTTTTAATTATTTAATTAATTATTTATTTTATTTTATTTTTATTTTATTATTCATTCTCTTTTTAGAAATAAAAAGTTTTATATTTATTTTTATATTAACAGAAATTTATTCAATTAATAAAAAAATAATGTATAAATAATTTATTAATCAATGTATTTTCATTGTATTTTTCTTTAAGATTTTCTCTTACCTCTTCCATCATTTTTTCTTTTTTCTTTTTATGTATACTTCTTTACCTCTGTTTGTTTTTCTTTTGTTTTTTTCCCAGTTTTCGTCTTTTGCCTGTTTCCCATATTTTCTAAGGAATCATTTTTTATTTTTATTAGTTTTTTTCTTTTTTATAATTACTTTATTCTTCTTTTTTTGAAAGATACTTTTTGCTCTGGCTCAATTTTACATAGATGTTTTTTTTACATTTTTTAATTTATTATTTTTTTTATTTAATTAATTATTTTATATTATTTTATTTTATTTAATTATTTATTTTTTATTATTTTATTTTTAATTAATTATTTATTTTTTTTTTTTTTTTTTTTTAATTAATTTTTTATTTTTTTTTATTTTATTTTTAATT